>ENA-OXQY01000244-OXQY01000244.1-human-gut-metagenome-genome-assembly--contig:-NODE-244-length-15493-cov-57.166452_pt1 | contig 15493 bp, 9 predicted proteins | sample MGYA00249588_ERZ652575 | MGnify/ENA primary metagenome ERZ652575 (study PRJEB26925, sample SAMN05826562) | human gut metagenome | biome: ENVO:2100002; feature: ENVO:00000062; material: ENVO:00002003...
CTTAAATTCCAGGTCGATACCGGCTCTGCCGTAAGGGCGAACCTTCTTTCCCTGCCAGAGATATTCCAGCAGATAGTTGTTCTGATTCTTGATGTTGGCAGCCAGGTCGTTTACTTCCTGGTTAGCTCCTGCCCAGTTGATACCACCACCTACGAAGGCTGTAGCGCTGAACACGCGATTCGGGTTCCAGCCACAGAAGAAGTTAGAGAGGTTGAACATAAAGTCCACACCCGGAGCTACATATTTCCATTTGTAGCTGGCGGTATACGGAGTACCGTCCTTGGTAGCCTTGTATCCGTTCCATCCGCCCTTGCTCCAGATACCGTTAATCTGACCACGGAGTCCGAAAACAGGAGAGAACTGGTAGCCGATGGCACCCTGGAAGTTAGGAGAAAGCAAGTCTGAGAAGCTTGCCTCACCCACAGTATATTGCCCACCAGCCTGAACATCCAGAAACCAGTGACGCTTAAACTGATATTCGTTTCCATCCTTGTCTGTGTAGGATGCTTGCGCCATAGCGGCTGTAGAGCCGATGGCGAGCATGGCCGTTGCCATGAGCAGTTTAATTGATTTCATAACTTTCTACATTAAATTTTATTTCTTTACGAATTTCTTTCCATTCACAATGTAGATACCAGAACGGTTCATCTGCTTTACCTTACGTCCCTGGACATCATAGATTACATTGTTCTTCTCAGTAGAATTCACAACATGTTCGATACCAGTAGCCTTATCATTGTCTACTTCGATTGGAAGCGTCATTCTTGGGTTTGTATGACAGTCACTGGCTTGGGTTGTGGTCTTGTCCTCAAGGAACTTTCCAAAGTTTGTATCTCCGAAGGTTCCCTGCAAAATTACGATAGCGTAACTATTGGCTTTCAATTCACCTTCTCTAATAGGAGTATCAAAAACTAACAGCAATGTCGGCGTTGTCGGATCTTCTGGATCTACATAGCTTTCAAAGTGTCCTGTACGAATCGTCTTGTTGTTGTCGTAAACTGCAAGTCTCACTTCTCTATCAGGATTAGCAACCAAGCCAACATAGTATCCAATGTTTTTAATCATAAATCCATTCAATGCAACATCCTTGACAAAACCTGATATGTCAGGCAACATCTGGTATATTGAATAATCTGATTTAAGATTTGGATCTTCAGGAGAGCCGCCCTTTCCTATCGTAAAGCTTTCCTTGATAGCTTGTGTCTTTACTTCCTTATTATTCTTTTCATAATGGAAGGTTCCTTCTGGGATTACCAGCTGATAGCTAGCCTTTGCCAGGTCAGTCAACGCAACAGTAAACTGATTGTCTTTTCCTGTTACCGGAGTAAAGGTAACGTCTTTCACACGCTCACCCTTCTCATTAGCAATATAGGCATCAGCATCACTCATTACTGTAACATGAGTCAACTCATCGAAAGAAAGAGTCAGGAGATCGGCATTGCTTCCTACTATTGCAGGTGTCAACTTGTAAGCTGTCTCTACGGTCTTGATAGCAGCAGCCGGTTTTTCAACCTCAACGAATGCGAAGGCACTGGTCAGACTGCTTTGCCAATATGGAGCAGCAACATCTGCTTCTGTCTGATATTTCTTGTCTGCATGATTGCACAAAGCATAAGCAACGCTAGAGCTTCCCGTTACAGATGGATAAGATCCCTTGAATGAGAAAGTACCCAATGCTTTGTCTGCATCAAAGACATCACCCGATTCGAGTTGTACAGCAGAGCCATCCAGTTTGGCAATTGTAAGTTTGCTTACTTCTGCACCTGCATCAGCTGTCACTCCATTGACATTCAGCATATTGTCATCAGCATCACCCAAGGTGAAGACTCCACTATGGTTTAACGCCTCAAACGCAGAAGCTTCATCAATATTGTCTACTAACAGAACCTGATTGTCACTTACGGCAAGATACTTTCGTTCATTCTTCTTATTTACACTGGCTATCTTATACCACTTCTTGTTCTCTGGAAGAAGAACATCAGTTTCATTATAATAAGCATCAATAGCAGCCTTGAATTCTGCATCTGTTGATGCCTCATTCCCGACAACTTCGTTCAAAGCGACATAAGCGTCACTGGTAACCTTAGGATAGCCCACCGCATTATTCTGCAACAATTTCAGAGCTTTCAAATATGCGGCAGAACCGACAACAACATATTCTACATCAAAAGCCTTATTGTAGCGTTCCCATTCGGCATCGCCCTTCTTGTCGTTGCAAACTACATTAGCAGGAACAATAAGTTTATAAGTACCCTTCTTTGAGATAGCACCTGCAGCGCCCTGTATTTCAAAATTAACTTTCGTATCAGATGCCTTGACAGCCTTTGCTGTCAGATAGTCGTTACCTTCTTTCAGTAATTTCACGCTGGCAGCCTCATCTACATATCCAACCTTCTCTCCGAAGTCTACGGCAATAGTAAGAGGTAAAGTTTCAACGGTTCCCGCTGCAGGAGTAATCGAAACAGGACTAAAAGGAGCCTTGATGACAAAAGAGAATTTCATTTCCTTGTTCTCAAAGCCTTCCTTATCAACAAAACTCTTTGCAGGAACCGTAAGTATATATGTACCATTCTTAGCTATCTGGCTAGCAGCAGATAAGGTTACCACATTGTCTTTTACAGTAGCAGAAAGCATCTGGCTGCTCGTTCCATCAGAGAGTGTGATTTTGGATGCATCTTTAACCAGCATGTTGCGGTCGAATGTAAGATGCATGTTTTCAAAGTACTCTAAAACACTGCCATTCTCCAAATCACCTGTAGCTGTCAGAATGGTAGACGGCATGGTATAGAGTACCGTAATCTTTTTTAATTGAGCATTCGAAAAACTGTTTTTGTATATTAAGTCATGGATATCCTGCTTTTTATCATTAATCCATGTCTTGTATCCATCTTCCTGACTTCCTAATTCATCGTCTGTCACTCGAAGATCACCTACAGTACTACCTTCGGAGAAAGATACTCTGTCAAGACGTCCGATATCAGGTGCATGCACTTTCATCAAAGCCTGCTGACTGACTTTGAGATAATAGGAGATATCATGAGTATAGATGTTAGTAAAGTTAACGATGGCTGTACCCAATCCCTGATTACCCCACTCAAAATCAATAGTAATGTCGCCATTAGAGAAAACATTATCAGTAACGGGAACTTCATTACTATTACCTTCAGGTGGAGTTATGGAAGGAGTAAGGCTGAGTGGCTGACTGAAATCAAATACAGCAGTGCGCTGTATCTGAGCCCAACCGGGTGCAGACACACAAGCCAGTAATATGACAAACAATGATTTCTTCATAATAGGTAAGTTTATATGTTTTATTAGCGCATGTTCATATCTATTTCGTCAGTAGCCGTCTTTACACACAGTTTCCAAGTGCCGTCTACTTTCACAGGATTGAACATATAAGCTGTCTTTGCCGGTTCAGCGGTTCCAGCCTGTTTTGCCGTTGCAAAGGTAACATCATATTTCACATCATTGCAACCTTGCAACTGGAATGAGTAATATACGCGTGTATAATCCAATACAGGGAACATCTTAAACTTGTTAAGATATCTTTGTCTTGTTTCTTCTGTGAGAGGTTTTACTTCTTGCGTAGAATCAGTATATTCATGCAAATTGGCAAGCACTGCGTTATAATCCTTTGCCTTGAGTTGCGCCATGGCATCATCACAAAGTTTCAACATAGCAGCCGTATCTTCTTCAGTCAATTCGCTTCTGAATTCATCAACCTGCTGTTCGCGACTTTTCTTTTTCTCACCGCATGAGCATAATGAGAAGACCAATATAGTCAAGAGAGAATATAATATAGTTTTTTTCATACCCGTCACATTTTTAAATAAAAAGAGGGTGCGCCGCTCTTTTAGGCACACCCTCTAATTAGAGCTTAATTATTAATTTCCTTTTCAATAAATGTCTTAATCACCGATTGTACCGTTGATTGTGAACTCAACCTTAGTAGTAAACTCACCCCACTCGTAAGCGATAGTGATAGGAACTCTTACCTTGAAGGTTTCTACGTTACCACCATTGTTGTAGTACCAGATAGTACCGAACTTAGCCTTATTAGCCTCCATGAAGGTTGCCAAAGCAGCATTCTGACTTTCAGAGTTGTAAGAAGTCAAATCGTTGGTGTAAGTTACCTTACCCTTAGTCTTAGGAGCTGTAGCAACACCACTTATATTACCGCATTTGAGTTCAACCTGGCCACTAATCTGCTCCATTGTAGTCCAATGACCGCCGCCAAGAGTTGTCTCAACGTTAGCAGGTGTAGTATCGATAGTGATAGACTTCACATTGTAGTAACCCCAGAACCAGAGGTGGTCACCCCACATATTACTCTGGTTAGCTACACAACCTGCCTCAGAAACTGTAGCAGTATTCCAACCACGCCAGTCGTACAACTTGAAGAGATCAAGAGCGTAGATAACGTTACCATTGGTGTTAGCATCGATACGTGGCTCTGTAGCAACATCAATCAAGTTGATTGGACGCTCCCAAGATGTCAGGAAGATACCATCCTTAACAAACTCAGCTACACCACAAGTATTCTCAGTTACAACACCTACCCAAGAGCGGAGCTCCTTCTGGATATTAGCATTCGCAGGCTCATAACCAATCGCATTCAATACAGCCTTTGTTGTTGGATTCTTATCCAATGTAATCTCACTGGTAGCAGGATCCAATGTTGCAATTTTAACATAAGAAGTACCCTTTACTGCATAGAGATCTTCATTCATGAATGCACCATCTGCGTAGTCAATAGCACAACCCTCAAGAGTTTCCTGCAACTTAGCCTTGCTGAATACGTGAGAGTCGCCAGTGATATACTTGCAGAACAACTTGTTCCACTTGGTATCAGTAGCACTGCTCTGTGGAGTGATTGTATAACCACCAACTACAACAGGCTCAGGAACGAAGTAATACTTGTGAGTACCTACTAACTTAGCAACATTACCCTTCAAAGTAGAAGTAACCTTGCGGCTAATACCAAGGATATCGCCACCATTTGTAGGCTCCTTAACATCGAAGATAACAGCTTCCTTACCATTTACAGAACCATCAAGTCCCTTCCAGTATTCAGGAATCAACTCACCGAATGTCTGGTTCTTATTGATACGTGACAAGTTGTAAGTCAACTTAACATAGATGTAAGGATACTTAGCCTTTGCATTACCAATGTAACGTACATAGCGAGTTACAGTAACAGGATTAACCTGATCATGAGTCAACTTCTCAAGATCTTCAGCAGACAAATGCCACTTGAACGTATGGTTAGTTGTACCCTCTGTATTACCGAAGTACTCGATATGACCAAGATCATCAGCAGCTGTATATGTACCGCCCTTCTCAGGAGCAGCCTTGAACATCTTCAGATCCTTAGTAGTATTACCAGCAGCATCATTACCGAAATTACCCTTATCATCAATAGTATACTGCTCATCGAAGTCCTTCTTTGTCATATTCTCAAGACCCTCTGTCAATACAGTTGCAGAGAACTGAGCCCATGTAGTCTTCAAATCATCAATACCATTGCAGAGATCGAACTTAGCATCCTTTGCAAACAAGTCAATTGTCTTATTAGGAGCAACCTCTGGGTTCTGGCGTGTAATGTGAATCAAGATGTAACCATCCAAAACCACCTTATCACCACGCTTAACGAGTACCTGAACCAAAGGCTCACGATCGATAGAAGTAGCAGACTCTGAAGATGGATTACCATCTGCATCAACATTCCATGCACGGAGGATACCAGCATTCTGGTTAACCCACTTAGCATAACGGCTATCAATTGTTGCGTTACCGTCTACCTTGTATTCAACGAGGTTGAACTGATATGTCAAGCCCCATTCCTTACCTTCTTCTAATGACATCTCCTTCAGGTTAACACCAAGCTTATTAGGAGTACCAGGAGTAAACTGCTTAACATCCTCTACCAACATGTGGAGTCCGAGGTAGCTTGCAATATCAATACCCTCTGCGCTATTATAGTAAAGTTCAAGAGCTGCACCATCTGGATCAGCCAAAGCCTCCTGAGGTGAGTCATAAACGTGAACCTTCTCGGTAACATCAGCAGCAGTTGTGCCGAAGTACTTATCTACAGGAACACCAGTTTCGTCACCCTTACGGCTATTAGGCAAACCTAATCCAGCATAATGAGGTTTCAATCTCCAGTACAAAGCCTCGAGGTAAGCCTTCTGTGGCTGAATCAAAGCATAATCAGAAGTAACCTTGCCTTCAGCTACTGTACTTGCAGCAGTCTTAGCCTGCAAAGCAATCGTATTAGCTGTTTCATTCTTATCTTTAACAGTTGGGAATGGTTCCAACTGTTCAGGATGCTGAATCTTCAAACCTGCTGTTACAATACCATTAGAAGTATTGAAGAGAGCCTTACCTGCATCGTTCAACTCTGGAGAAGTAATATTTCCAAGCACTGAAGCTGTAGCACGAGTATGATAATTCAAGATTGTTGGCTCAAGGAGATTGAAGCCCGTAATATCCTCGTATGCCATATCAGCATTTGATGGATTCATGTGATACTTAACACCCCAAGCAGGACCATAATTGTACAAAGTTGCAGTAGCAGGATCAACGGCTGATGAATTGTTCAATCTGTCTGGCAAATAGTTATCAAGACCTGTGATTGTCTTATGGGCGGCACCACCTGTAGTAGTCAAACGGCTAAGACCAGTCAAATTTTCCTTATGCTCTAAGTATTCACCATGCAAGTAATCATAAGTCAAAGTCTCAATACCATCCAAGTAGAGATTTGGCATGAATACCAAGCCTGTCAAATCACCAGTAAGTGAAATAACGACCTTTTCACCAGAAATACCCTTAACACCTGTGAGGATTAAGTTTTGCTTATCCAAAGTAGCGGTGATAGAGTTTGGAGTTTCTGATACAAACTGAACATTACTCTGTTTTACCTTCTTGCCATCCTTGTAGATGTCGAAGTAACCAGATTCAGCATTAGGAACAAAGTACTCATAAGATGCTGCGGATGCGCTTGTGCCTGCATCACCCTTGACGCCTTGATCGCCCTTGTCGCCCTTGACGCCTTGATCGCCCTTCTCGCCTTTCTCGCCCTGAGGACCACGAGCCAAGTTGTCTGTCTTTTTACCATTCTCATACCAGTAACCATCGGCACCGATAGTCCATGCAGTACCAGGAGCGCCATCCTTACCATTTGAAATAGTGACTGATTTTCCATCACTGAGCTTTACAGTAATACCATCACTAGTTTCTGTTACTCCGGTAACAAGACCACCACCCTTAATCAAATTCTGAATGGTCTCAATTGCTTTTGCATTAGAATCAATCTGCTGTTGCAAATTACTAATGTCATCATCGTAGTCCTTACAAGAAGTAAATGTGCTTACCGAGGCAATTGTCAATGCACCCATAAGCAGCGCGCTAAAATACTTTCTTTTCATACGGTAATAATTTATAAAGTTATACGATTTTCCTAGCCTTTCGGCAGGAAGTTATTAATTAATTCTCTATATCGAATTAAGAGTTCCGTTTGATGAAAAGAGTCTGCACTCTTAGAAAAGTTCTTCGTTCTTTTTTCAAAGGTCCTCTTAGAAAAGTTATTTTATCGTTCTTAAATATTGTGGCTTTTTATCGCCACTCAGTTCTTATCGTCTTTGAAATATCTCCAGCCGGGAGATTTTTCATGTTGCAAATATAAGTATATTTTTCGAAACTTGCAAGTTTTTGAGCATTTTTTTTCAAAAAAAGGCTATTTTTCTTATGTTTTTTATAAAATAACCCCCATATTGGGCTTCTAATCCGTCCATTTTCCCTGTTTTTCTCCATTTTGCCGATATAAAACCTACACCTTATTATATATAGGGGAGATTGGCGGTCCTACACCTTATTATATATAGGAGCTTCATACAATTCGGAGGTTGGGTGCTAAAGAATAGGAAAGAGATAAAAAACAAAGCGATATTTTTAGAAACTTTTCTCCACTGACAAAACGTGATTCTATGATCAGATTTGGCATTATTAAATATAAATATGTTAAAGAATCCACTTTAGAATGATTTTTCTTGCTAAAAAGTTTGTATTGTCAATGATTATTCGTATCTTTGCAGCAACAGAATCCGCCACGCTTCCCATTAGAACAGCGAACCAGGGCGGGTCTTTTGCTTTTTATGAGTACATTAAGATTATACACTAAGCAGGCTCTTTCTATTTCAGAACAAATAGAACTACTAAAAAGTAGAGGCTTAAATATTGCTGATTCATCCAAGACTGCAAAATTTCTTGGAGAGGTCAGTTATTTTCGTTTTGTTCAATACCTTCGTCCAATGGAGGCAGATAAAACTTCACATCAATTTAAGCCTAATAGTAGATTTGAAGATGCCGTAGCTCTCTACAACTTTGATATGGAGTTGAGAGACTTGATGTTCAAAGCTATCCAACGATTAGAGATAGCTTTGCGCACAAAAATTATACAAGAGTTCTCATTGGAACATGGACCATTTTGGTTCTTTGATACAAGCCTTGCTGATGACGAACATAAGTTTATTGAGAATATGAACTCCATAGACAGAGAGCTTCAACGTAGTAAAGAGGACTTTATCAAGGAGCATAGGCGCAACTATGACAAGCCAATTTTCCCACCAGCATGGAAAACTCTTGAACTGGCATCTTTCGGTACGCTTTCAAAACTCTATTACAATTTCTGTGACAAGAAATTGAAGAAGCGTGTAGCTCGTCAGTTCAATCTTCCTCAGCATGAGGTATTGGAAAGCTGGATGCGTAGCGTAACTGTCTTGAGAAACTGTTGCGCTCACCACTCACGCCTCTGGAACCGTTATCTTTCTACAGCTCCTCAAATGAGCGCTTCTTTACGTGGTGCATGGGTGAACATAGAAGGTGTAGATGCAAACAAAGTATATGCTATAGCCTGTTGTATTGCATATTGGCTTGATTCCATGGGATACGGATTGGACTTCAAGAACAAGCTCAAATCCTTACTCGCTTCTTATTCACAGGTAGATCCGACAGCTATGGGTTTTCCTGAAAATTGGATTTTCGAGCCCCTATGGAGATAACTTTACAGACTCAAAAACAAGTTAGTCTGTCGGCAGTGAACTTTTCACTATCGACTGCTTTTTAATTAACGGCCCTACACCTTATTATATATAGGAGCTTCATACAATTCGGAGGTTGGGTGCTTAAGAATAGGAAAGAAGTATAATATTTCAAAGAGGGTGTGTCATCAGTCCATGACGCACTTTCTTTTACCTTTAATAAAGGCTGGACAGTAAGCCCCGAGCGCCTAACAGACTAGCGAGTCGTTTTACACCAAGCCGCCTCATTCTGATAACTCAAGTGCTTCATTCAACTAACAGAGCTACTTCGTTCAGCCAACGCAGCCATATTATTCAGCCAACGCAGTCGACTCTTCCACCCAACGCAGTCGAATCTTTAACCCAGCGCAGTCGAATCTTCCGCCCAGCGCAGTCGTATCTTTAACCCAGCGCAGTCATATCTATCGACTCAATGAAGCATATGAACTTGTTAAATGACGTACATGATTTCATTTACTTACTTAAACTGGCTGCCCATTACACCTTATCATATATACTGGCATTGATGTGAATATCGGAAAAAGCTTTGGGTAATCCAGAGATTAATCGTAACTTTGTTGGCTGTTTACTAATTTGTTATACAACAAAGCACTTCATTCAACATAATATTCACATAAAAATGATACTAAGAATAGAAATTCCACAGGAACTTATTCGGCAAGATGCAGAAATCGTCATCAAAGTAAGCAACAGAAACAACGCATTGGGATATGTCATAGAGAATGGTAGCGAACATGATGCGCAGCAAATAGCCAAAGAAGACATGAATGGCGGTCCGACGCTGGGCGAATATGTCAGGGAACTCACCCAGCGACTCTACAAGAATGGCAAATACCGGTCTGCCGATATATATATGTGCACCTTGCGCAGTTTCATGAGATTCCGGAAAGAGAAAGACCTGCTGATTAGCCAACTCGACAGCCTCATCATGGAAGATTACGAGAGTTATCTGAGAAAGAACGGTCTTACGCTGAACACCATCTCTTTTTACATGAAGCGTCTCCGAGCTATCTACAACAAAGCCCTGGAGCAATATGGGCTGGAAGACCGCAAACCCTTCGCCCACTCTTTCACCAAGAACACCCCGACTGCCAAAAGAGCACTTACAGCGGAAAACATCCATCAGATAGTCGCTGCAACAACCGTCACCGAGGAGGAAGCACTGGCGAGAGATCTATTCCTCTTCAGTTTCTACACCCGAGGCATGTCGTTCGTTGACATCGCCTTTCTTGAAAAAGGAAGCCTTAAGGACGGGCAGCTCATATACAAGAGAAAGAAAACGGGTAAAGAACTGAGAGTAGCATGGCGCCCCTGCATGCAAGAGATTGCAGACCGCCACCCTTCACTCGACGGCAAGCATCTGCTGGGTATCGTAAACCAGAACGTGGTTACCGATGTCAGGAAACAGTATCACTACCGCCAATGTAGGGTGAACAAGGCTTTACAGAAGTTCACCCGGCGCATCGGCATACCGATGAAAGTAACGATGTACTGTGCCCGCCACTCCTGGGCTACCATCGCCAAGGAGAAGAACATCCCCATCAGCGTGATAAGTGACAGTATGGGGCACAACTCAGAGAAAATCACGCGCATCTATCTGAAAAGTATCAATGACGATGTGATAGACAGATACAACGATATGCTTATCGAAGCTATCAGTATATGAGAGGGAGGTAGAGTTTTTCCGCCAACGATGCAGGAAAAATTACGTCACGACGTAGCAGTAGCTACGTCACGACGTAACAACAACTACGTCCCGACGCAGTGACAGCTACGTCGTGACGCAGTTTCAGGAGCATCCTACCCATTATCAAGTAAGCCTCACTTCCATTTTTGGTGATAAAAAGACGAAAAAAGGGGCTATATTGAACGCAAAAAACCTTGTTTGTTCAGTCGATGCACCAAGCGTTCCAATGAATAGAAAAAGCAAAGAGAAAACATGAAACACCTGAATATCAGTTAATTATGCCGGTTTTAGCATACCTAGGGCGTGGCAATAGGTGACAATAAGGTGATAATAGAAATAGGGTCTGTTGCCACCATTAAACCATTGTATACCAGTAAGTTAATATGCGTGTGGCAAATGTGGCAATAAAATTGAGAAAAACTTTTTCTCATGCAGATATTTAGGGTTACCTTTCCATTCCATAGCATATCTCCCGGCTGGAGATATGATAAAAACAATAAGAACTGAGTGGCGATAAAAAGCCACGATATAAGAACGATAAAAAATAACTTTTCTAAGAGGACCTTTGAAAGAGAACGATAAACTTTTCTAAGAGTACAGACTCTTTTCATCAAACGGAACTCTTAATTCGATATAGAGAATTAATTAACAAGCTCACTCCCGAAAGGGCGGAGCATAACGTATAACTTTATAAATTATTACCGTATGAAAAGAAAGTATTTTAGCGCACTGCTTATGGGTGCATTGACAATTGCCTCGGTAAGCACATTTACTTCTTGTAAAGATTACGACGATGACATCGACAACTTGCAGAGCCAGATTGACAAGGCTGGTTTGCAGAGCGACATCGATGCATTGAAAACACAGTTGCAGGATGCAGCTTCTACTGCATCAGCAGCTAAGACTACTGCAGAGTCTGCTTTAGGTAAGGCTGATGATGTTAAAAAAACTATCAAGGCTGTTGAGGCTGTAGCTAACAAGGCTGCCACTGACGTAACAACAGCAATCGACAACGCTGCTAATGCACAAAAGACTGCAGGTGATGCTGCTAAGGCAGCAAAGGCTGCTCAGGATCAAGCTTACCAGGCTGTTAAGGATGCCGCAGCTGCAGCTATTACAGCTGACGCTGCCGCTAAACAAGCTGACTTCGTGAAGGCTTTGGAGCGCATTGGTAACTTGGAAACAAGCCGAGTTACAGCAGACCAGTTGGAGGAAAAGCTCGAGCAACTCAGAGAAGAACTCCTCGGTGCTGATGGTGACAAAGAGACTATCGGTAGCTTGACTGTTAAGGTTAACGCATACAAGGGCGCTGTTGATGAGTTGTATTCTGCAGTAACTAGCGTTGAGCTCGTTGAGACATATTCTGGTGTTAACGGATTGACGTGCAATTGGAATTATGCAACAGGTGGCATGACACCTCTACCTCTCACAGTAGACATGCTTCATGGTTTGATTTCAGACGACTCTAAGTTTGGTGATGAGAATGGTAATGACGCTAAGCCTATTGTTGAGTACGTTAAGGGTAAGGATATCGATGTGAAAGACGATGCTTCTATTGTAGTTCGCGTAAACCCAGTTAACGCAGACCTCACAAAGGGTGCTAAGATTATCCTTTTGAACTCTAAGGGTGAAAGCCTTGAGGACATTGTTCAGGTCGGTACTCCTTCTAAGTTCGACAAGTTGATTACTACTCGTGCTGCAGCTACTGTCAAGACTGGTCTTTGGAAGCTCCCTCTCTCTGTAGCAGAAGGCATTTCAGAGGAAGACTTCAAGAAGGCAGTTACAGTAAAAGATGAGAATGGTACAGAAAAAGCTATCCTCTATGCTGTAGCTATCAACAACACTGTTGATTCTAAGGCAGAGGCAGCTGCTGACCGTTACGTAGTGTCTACTTACGATGTTAAGCCTACTTACAATAAGTTCGTGCCTAGCAACGATTTCACATTCAAGGTTGGTGGTAAGGATGTTAGTGATATCCACAACCGTTGGAATGGTAATGTTATTGCTGGCGAAAACAGCAATTTCCATAGCGATAAGAATCCTGAGCTTGCTTGGGCAAATGATGCTGCCGCAGAGCCAGTTTTGGAAGGCGAGAAGAAGAACGTTGAGAACGCAAATTGGAATAGTAACCGATCTGATATCCGATATTGGAATAGTCTCTTGCAGGTTGAAGTCGGTAAGCCATTCTCTATCACTGATTTGAAGACTTCAGACAATAAGGCTGCGGATTATTACTATGTAGTACTCGACAAGGATAATGCTATCGAGTCTGGTGTTTCTGAGCTCAACGCTTGGAAGAGCTATAAAATTGATAATTTGAACAAGGTTGTTCCTGCAAGCGAGAACTTGACTCTTACAATCCAGACCGAGGCTGCAAACCACGACATCATCGGTTTCCGTGTATATGCAGTAAACAAGGATGGTAAGTTACTCGACCCAGATGGTAAGGCCTTCTACGTAGTTGTAGGTGAGAACTATACATCAGGTATCTTAGGTAACTTGGATGCAGTAAACAAGATTACAGAGAAGAAGGACTTCAGCCCAGTTGAGGGTGTAATCTATGGTGATTGGGAGCCAGTAGATGACGACAATGCATATCCTCTTGGCGTGAAGCCTGCATTCACTCCTGTTTATTACGACAAGGATGGCAATGAGACTACACAGGATAAGGCTACAAAGATTGCCTTCAAGGTTAGCGACCCAGGCCTCATCGCTGATGATGAAAAAGTTTCATTGAAGTCAACTTTGAAGAAGTATACTGATAACAACTTATATGAGGTAGGTACCGTAACAGCTACATACACCAAGGTTCTTCCTAAGGCATTCCCTGCTGACATCACATTCCGTCCAGCACAGGAAACAGGTAAGGGTACTGGTTACTTCATCGCTTACATGAAGCCAGAAAAGGGCTACACAGTAACCAATAAGAGCGTATATGGTTCTGTAGACTTGCATAACGTATTCTATAATCTCGACAATAACGTTAGTTTCGAAATCGCAGACGCTGCTAAGGATGCAGATGACAAGTTGATAAGTGTTAAGGCAGACAAGGCCAACAATTTTGTTGCGAAAGTTGCAGCTAAGGACTTCATCAACTCAACGACAAAGCATGCTGTTACAGCTAAGTACAACTATGGTCCGATTAGTCTTCTTAAGAATGCTAAGACTGGCCGTTGGGAAAAGATTGATCACACTGTAGACTATGGTAAGAGTCTGTCAGTTACATTCGCTTGCTGGCATTCTGCAAGCAGCTATTCTTGGACAAAACAGCCATCACTCCAGTGGAAGGCTACTGCAAATGAAATCAAGACAGACATCAAGGACATTGCTGTTAAGAATACATATAACAATGATTTCTTCGGTGGTAACTTTGAGCAGCTCTTGACTAACAAGTATCTGGAGGTTAAGGCTGGTTCAGCTCACTTGACATATGAAGGTCAGGTTGACCCATACTTCACGGTTGAAGTTGATGCCACTAGCGGTCAGTTTATCTTTACTCAGACAGGTATTCAGGCAGAGAACGCTCCAACAGTTGATCACCCTGAAAACTTGGAGTTCATTGTTGTTGATGCTTATGGTCATGAGGTACCACAGTCATTCAAGGTTACTATCAAGCGTCCTGCTTCTAAGTAATTATTACGACAACAAGAATCGGTTAGATTCTAGAACATTACTATAATACTGAGGGGGACGTTCATCTGAACGTTTCCCTCTTATTTTTAAACAATAAGGAAAGAAGAAGATGAGAAAATCATTTCTTTATACGGTTGTTTTCACCTTATTGCTGGTTCTAGGAATCAGCAGTTGTGGAAAGCCTGAACTTAAAAAGATAAGAGGCACCGTGAAAAATGTTCGCGTTGATGATGATACCCTAAAGAACCTTACCGTTATGGACGGAGAAGATTCTATCGTATTTAATCTCAACGAGGTTCGTTACAACAATGGAGTGATGCTTCCTAATGATTCTGTTATTGTTGACTACATAGATGGAAAGAATGACACTGCTCGAGCTTTAGTAGTAACTGTACTTCCCAAAAATGCTGTAACTATCAATCCAGAAGACAACCAGAGCAAGAAACTCATTACAGCTCCCATAAAAAGCAATTAATAATCAGTTTTAAACTTATCAGACATGAAAAAATATAAGTTTATCATTGCATCTGCTATGCTCGCCCTCGGCACTTCAGCCGTGGCACAAGCCACCTATACCGACAAGGACGGCAATGAGTATCAATTCAAGAAGCACTTCTACCTCGATATTCAGGGTGGTGGACAGTATACACTGGGCGAGGCTAAGTTCAAGGACTTACTCTCTCCTAATATTCAGGGAGCTATTGGCTATCAATTCTCTCCAGTTTTCGGACTCCGTGCTCAGATGAACGGACTCTGGAGCAAGGGCGGCTGGGCTGGTTTCCGCTCCAAAGTGGGAGAAAAGCCTTACAACGCCAAATATAAGTTTAAATATATAGCTCCTGGTGTAGATTTCATGTTCAACCTCTCCAACCTTTTCTGTGGCTGGAACCCGAACCGTGTGTTTAATATAAGTGCTTTCGCTGGCGGTGGTATCAACTGGGCAGGAGCTAACCAGGAAGTAAACGACATCGCTGCCACACTTGAGAACCTCAACGACTACAACCTGGAATATCTCTGGCAGGGAAAGAAGGTTCGCCCTTACGGCAGAGCAGGTATCGACCTGGAATTCAAA
>ENA-OXQY01000271-OXQY01000271.1-human-gut-metagenome-genome-assembly--contig:-NODE-271-length-14183-cov-6.055139_pt1 | contig 14183 bp, 9 predicted proteins | sample MGYA00249588_ERZ652575 | MGnify/ENA primary metagenome ERZ652575 (study PRJEB26925, sample SAMN05826562) | human gut metagenome | biome: ENVO:2100002; feature: ENVO:00000062; material: ENVO:00002003...
CACGTAAGGAGTCGTCGGCAGCGTCAGATGTGTATAAGAGACAGGCGCCGAAGGACTGAATTTCAATATCAGGTTCATCACATAAACCATGATAGACATAAGTGCCTGTGCAATAATGGCCGGAAGCCCAATCGCATAGATTTCCCCGATGATCCCACCATCCGGCTTCATGTATTTTACACCATGCTCAAATTCCTTATTGCATTTTATGTGGAATACAAACAACAGTACCGCAGACGCAACCTGTCCGATCACAGTGGCATAGGCAGCTCCCTTTACTCCCATTTCCGGAATAGGACCGATACCATAAATCATAATCGGATCCAGAATAATATTGACCACTGCTCCCACGACCTGACCGATCGTAGAATACAGGGAACGTCCTGTTGCCTGCAACTTTCGATGCTTTTTTCCCATTTCCCTGTCCAAGTGTTCTCGCAAGCAGCGCATTTGTCCCTACTCCGGTTCCGATTGCAACTGCTACCATAAGCATCTGGACCGGGAACACCAGCGTAAGTGCATTAAGCGCAGACTCACTTCCCGATCTCATATTTCCAACAAAGGCGCTGTCCACAATGTTGTAAACTGCCTGCAATGCCATAGATAATATCATCGGTATTCCCATCTTCACCATGAGCTTATTTACCGGCATCTCCTTCATCTTGTTACTTTCTGCCATCTTCATTTCATCCTCCTTGTTTTGTTTTTTTGCACAAAAAAAGTGTGTGCTCACCGCATAAGCTGGACTTACGCTGATAAGCTACACACTTTTTATTGCATTATATTTTTATTTTTTCAAAAAGTCAAACAATTTTTTCAGGGTTGACTTTATTCCCTGCTGCCATGGCAGGTAAAATAAATCACCTGATACTCTTTTGCGATCTCTGTAAGGAACCGCATTGCTCCCTTGGTCCGGTTCTCATCCAGATTCACAAAAGGGTCATCCAGAATCAAAAACGGCTTCTGTTCCTCATACATGGCTTCCACCAAAGCAAGTCTCATACAGATACCGATCAGGTCACGGTTGCCCAGACTCAGGTATCCGATGTCTCTGGGCATATTTCCTTCAATCACCTGTAATCTGGTATTGGCATCCATCTGATAATTTTCGCATTCCGTTCCCGTGAGAATTCTGTAATATTTCCGGAACCCCTGCATGACAGGTTCTGTATATTTCGCAGTGAACGAACTCTTTGCCTGTTCCAACAGATTTTTTGTCATTCCAAGCAATTCATATTGTTTGAGTCCTTCCTCTGTCTTCTCCTGCAACGCTTCCAGCTCTTCCTGCATATTTTCCACATTATCCCAGGATTCCTGTAAGTCGGAAAGTTGTTTCTGATAGCTGTCAATGGTCTGAAAACGTTCTTCCATACGCTCCGAAAGGACCTGCATTTCATCTGCCAGACTTTCCAGGGATTCCTCTCCCTCCGGGACCTTCAGTGCCAGAAGTGCCGGAATGTCCTCTTTCGCTTCAAACGCTTTTATCTCCTGCTCGATTCTCCGATATTCCTGTAACTCCTTCTCATAATCCTTTCTATGACTTTCCAGTTCGGCCAACTGTTCTTCCGGATGCTCCTCCGGAATCAGCTGCAACGACACAAAATAGTCTTTTACCTGTTCTTCCAGCGCTTCGTATTTCTGTTTTTGCTGTAAATATTTCTTTTGTTTTTCCAGTAAAAGCTGTCTCTGTCTGCACTTTCCCGCCAGTTCATGCAATGCCGCAAGATAATTTTGTGTTTCCGGTACTTCTCCGTATTCTGCAAAAAACTGCTGCAAATCTTTCTGCAATACGGCAATTCTCGCAGTCTTTTCATCCGATCCGTCCTGCTTCTGCCGCTCCAAAAGTGCCTCGTAATCCTTTCTCTTATTCTGCAGTTCCACAAGCCAGGAGGTCAGTTCCAGTCCTTCCCGAAGTCCCCAGCGAGTGCAGAAATCCTCAATCTGTCCTTCCTCTATGCGGACCTGTGCCTCAAGTTCTTCCATTTCCTGTTCCAAATAGGAAAGCTCTGTATTTTCTCCCGTTTGGACTTTGGATCTGCCTGCTGTAAACAACAGTGCCGCTGCCACAGCTGCAATTCCCAGTACGATCAGGACTCCTCCGATCACTCCCTGTCCCAACAGGATCACAGCAAAACCACCAAGCGATAAAAGAATGCCAAAAAGCAACAGCATTTTTTTCCTTTTACCTGCTTCTTCCTGCTCCCGTAAGCATCTGGCATCTTCCTGTGCCTGTATGGATTGCAGGGTTTTCCTCTGTATTTCTTTTGCCTGCAGAAGACTTTTTCCTTCATTGCGGTTCGTCCAGGCATTTTTTACACTGTCGATCTCCGCCTCCTGCGGCATTCCTTCCGCAAAATATCCGGAAAGCTCCTCTAACCGCCTGCTCTCTTCCCCTGACAGGGCATTTTTTCTTGTTGCGCTTTCCAGGCTCTCAAGTTCTTGTGCCTCAGCATATTTTTCTTCCAGTCTGGCATTGTCCGCCATGGGAAAATTATCTTTACACTGCGCCTGTTCTTCCTCTGTCAGGCAATAGATTTCCATTGCTTTGCGGACAGAAATCCCCTGATTGCAGATGGCTGTTTTTTCGCGTAATTCTTCCCCTTTTGGTATCACGCCGTTAAAATAGCTTTCCGCTTCTTTTAAAGTCTGCTGTCTCTGTGCCATTTTTGCACGCAGATCCAGGTACTTCTCTTTTTTCGCCTGTTGATCCTTATAAATTCCCAGTTCCTTTTGTCTCTCCTGCAGTTCTGTCAGTTCCGCAGAAAGCTTTTCTCTCTCCTCGATCGCCGCCTTTTTCCGGGTATCAATACTTTCCATCGTATTCTGTATCTCCTGCCCGTTACGGATCTGCGTCTTCAGTTCCGTAATGCGGTCCTTGCTCTGACGGAGCGATCCGGTCTTACGAGAGGGTGACATGCTGTTTAACAGATCGTTCAACCGCTTGTCCGCTGTCTCAAAATTATTGATATCGTCCGTATTCTCCGCCAGATTCCCGATCTTGGCATTGATACCGTCCGTAACAAAGGTCTCGCAGTCATTCTGTGAGATGAAAATCGTTCGTTCAAAGGATCCTGCATCAATCCGGAACAACTCTTCTCCCAGATTTTGTGTAAAATCTCTGCATGGCAGATTGGTTTTCGTATCTGTCAGCTGAAATTCATCTTCTGCGCTTTTACTTCCGAAGGTTCTGCGGACAGAATATTGCTTTCCTTCACTTTCAAATTGCAGTTCTCCGCCGTAGACGCCCTTTTGCCAGGGACTGTATCTCTTCCTCTCATTTTCCAGTGGATCTCTCTTCCCTTCATTCCGGAATCCGAACAGCATTACCCGCAAAAAAGCCGCCAGTGTGCTTTTTCCCCAGCCGTTTTCCTCACAGACGGTGTTGCAGCCATCTGTAAAGTCATATGTAAAATCACTTAGCTTTCCAAAATTCTCAATGTGACATTTGATGAGTTTCATGCGTCCAGGATCTCCTCTCCGGCCAGTGCCTGCAATCCGTAATGTATCACTGTCGCCTTGTCCTCTTCCGACAGATCTTCTCTGCCCATGACAGTACGGATAAACTCTCCCTTTAAGGACTTGTCCTTTGCAAAAGCAGCATAATCCACCAGATACGCAGAGTTGTCCTTAATCTTCACAAAATAAAAAAGGTGGCTGAACTGATGTAGCAGAAAATCAATATCCTTTTCACTTTCCACATCTATTTTCCCGACCAGTTCATACTTGATCAGACTTTTCTCCGGGTAACCTTTCCCGGTTGTCTCATCTCTCATCCGTTCCAGGATTTCCGTCGTGGATTCACAACCGGTAATATCCACCGGAATGGTATAGAGCTTCCGGGATGCGAAAGGAATAAAAGTACTGTCAATTGTACCTGTCAGCTCATCAATGTCAAGCATCACAAATCCATGCTCTCCGCATTCGTCAAACCCTCTGCCCTCCAGACAGCCTGGATAGCAATAGACGCCTCTCGCATCCAGACGCTCTTTTTTATAGCTGTGGATGTGTCCCAGGGCAAGATAATCAATTCCCTTATTTTTCAATGCCGTCAGATGAATGATCTCCGCCTTATCTCTCGCACTGTATTCCGATTCCTGCCCATGCAGGACTACAATGTTGCATTGATCTGCGTCCAGAGACAATGTATGATAGATGCTTCCGCTGTTTTCCGGTGTCAGTTCCACCCCGGTAACTGCAACTCCCTTACCGGAGGTATTCTCCGTCCCTGAAAGTTCATAGCTTGTCCAGTTGTTCCCGAATAGATGAAGATTCTCCGGAAGTTCCGAAAGACTGGACGTAAAGCTTCCTTCGTCATGATTCCCCTGTAAATAATAAAAAGCTATTTGGGGATGTCCCTGAATTAAGTCTTTTACCACATTCCGGGCGGTAGCGGATACGTTTTTCGTATCGAACAGATCTCCTGCGATTATGATCGCCGACACGCCCTGTTCTGCCCCGTATGCAACCATATTCTGAAAGGTGGTCAACAATTCCGTCTTACGTTCTCTCGCTTTTTCTTTGGTCAGATTTGCACTCATTTTGGAATCCAGATGGATATCCGCACAATGGATGATTTTCATATTGCTGCCTCCCGCATTAACCCTGTAGCACCTGTTGCAAAAGATTGTAACGATGCAGAACCTCATTCGCAAAACTGCATCTTTGATGTTCTCGTTTTGCAGACATATTCATTATATACGAATCTTTGTTCGATTACAACAAAAACGTATCGGTAGTGAGACATTCGGTCTCGTTTTCCGATACGTTTTTTTAAGATGCTGAATCACCTGTGTTTATGACTATACCTGCAGTCTGCCGGCTGTAATGAGTTTTCCGGATTTTCTGTCAAATAACAGAATATCTTCTCCACCGATCTCGAACTTCACTTCCTGGCCGATCTTGTAGGCGGTATTGCCGAAGACCACGCCGGTCAACAGGAAATCACCGATACGAAGCTTAATCGTGGATTCCATACCCGTGGGCATGGCACCGTAGATCACGCCGTCCAGTCCTGCGCCATCGTGTAATTGCAGGGCTTCGGGACGTACACCGATGACAAAATCCTCGTTGGTGATCACGGGAGCTTCCTGCAGTGCATAATCATCCTCGTTCACTCTGGCAATATGATACTTGAAGACTTCATCCTTGTTGGATTTCTCCACAGCTTTCTTATCCTGCATTTTCTCTTTGTGACGGGCTGCCTCATCGGCTTCGTTCTTATCTCTCTCTGCAAACCATCTTAGCAGATCCAGATGTTCTTTCGGAACAAACTTTGCCTTTCTACCGTCTAAGATCGTCACATCCAGGCTGCCGTTTTCATTCTGCACACCCTTGGCTTCGATAAAATTAATGGAAGGATTTCCTACGAAATCAGCCACAAACAGGTTGTTGGGTCTGCTGTACACAGTCAACGGTGCTTCATACTGCTGCAGCACACCGTTGTTGATCAGGCAGATCTTCGTTGCCAGTGTCATAGCTTCCATCTGGTCATGGGTTACATATACGAAGGTGCTTCCGGTCTCTACATGCAGACGCTGCAGTTCATATCTCATTTCCAGACGGAGTTTCGCGTCCAGGTTAGACAGCGGCTCATCCATGAACAGTACCTGGGGTTCCGGTGCCAGTGTTCTGGCAATAGCAACTCTCTGCTGCTGTCCACCGGACAGTTCTGCGGGATAACGGTTCATGAACATTCCGATCTTAACGATACGAGATACTCTGCGTACCGCCAGGTCTATCTCTTCCTTGGAATATTTTCTGACCTTAGTTACTACCTTGCCACCGGATACGACTTCGAATTTCTCGTTAAGCTCTTCCCCTTTTTCCTTATGACCTGCCAGGATGCTGTCCAGCTTGGCAGTCAGTTCCTGCTTCTTTTGTTTTGATACACTTTCTTTGTCTGCTACCTCGTGGAGTTTGTAATTATACAGCTCCTTTGCAGTATAGATAGAAATGGTATAATTATCGATCAGCTTCAGGTAGACCATATCCAGGTCTAATTTTCCCTTTTTATCTCTGCATTCCTCAATGAGTTTTACCAGCTCTCCCGGATTCTCCAGTGCCTTGATCATACTTTTTAAAGCTTTGGCATCCTCATCGATCACGGGAAGTTCTTCCTTGATATTGCCCAGTCCGAAGGAGATGTTCTGGTATACCGTCATGTTCGGCCACAGTGCGTAGTTTTGGAACAGGAATCCGACTTTTCTCTTATTTGCGGGAACATTGATTCCCGCTTCACTGTCGAATACCACCCGGTCTCCGATCTTGATCTGCCCGCTGGTAGGGGTCTCCAGACCGGCGATCATACGTAAGGTAGTGGTCTTGCCGCAACCGGAGGGACCAAGCAGAGTGATAAAGGAATTGTCCTCCATATCCAGACTCAGATCATCTACCGCATAGAATTTTCCCCAACGTTTTGTAACATGTGTTAATTTGATTTCCGGCATAGTTATTTACCTCCGATACCTTCATCCAGGCTGGCCCCGGTCAGTTTATTTACCAAAGTGTTAAAGATCAGGATCGTTACGATCAGGATCAGGTTGATGGCGCTGGAGAATGCATACAGTCCCATCTCATCGAAATAATCCAGTGTCGTGGAGAGGATAAAGCCCTGCGTACATAACAGTAAGAACAGAGACAGCTCTCGCAGACAGGTCATAAACGGAAGCATATATCCGTTGATAATGGAAGACTTCTGGATCGGAATGATGATCCGAAGCATTCTCTTGTACCAGGGAATATCCTGGATGATGGCCGCTTCCTCAATCTCTCCCGACAGCTGCAGCATGGAGTTCAGTGCACTTCTGCTGGCGAAAGGAATGTACTTGATCACGCCTGCGATGATCAACAATGTGTAAGTGTTGAACAGGTTGATCTTGTCATTGGAGAACAGGATGAAGAAAGCTGCGCCCACTGCCAGGGACGGCATCAGGTACGGCAGGAATGCCACACCGTTGACGTAATTCGCCCACTTGCTTCTCCGGTTCTTGGATACTGCATAACCGATCAGGGTGCCGATCGTACCTGCGATCAGAGCACAGCAGACAGCGACTAACATTGTTCCCTTGAATGCTCTCCAGATCAGCGGATTGTGGAGGATACCGGGCTGTCCGTACAGAGCACCGGCTCCGTTGTTATCCGTCAGCCACCACTTGGTGGTCAGAGCGCTGGAATCCATGGTGTACAGGAAACTATAATCTCCCGGATTCGGAAGGAAAGTCTCCAGTGCGAAGGACAGGATCGGGAAAATACTGGTGAAGAAGGTGATGACGATCAGGATGACCGCGATCAGATATTTCCCGACTTTTCCTAAGTTAATCTTGGAGATCTGTCCGGATTTACCGGTAACCGTCGTATAATTTTTACGGCTCTTTAAGCTCATCTGGTTCATTAACAGGATCGCCACACCGAAGATCATCATGATGATGGCAAGAATACTGGCTTCCCCGGTATACTTGGAGTTCATGGAGATGTACTTGGTGGACAGAGTGGTCAGTCCCAGGTAGTGAGGTACGGGATAACTTCCCATGGCGCTTCCGAATACCAGCAGGATCGTGGAAAGAATCGCCGGTTTGACCATGGGTAAAGTAATACGGAACATGGTCTTCCACTTCGGTGTATCCAGAATCGTCGCTGCTTCCTCCAGATTAGCATCCATGTTGCGGAAGATGCCGCCGATCAGTATGTAGGCAAAGGGGGCATAATGCAGTCCCAATACTACTGCACTGGGGAACAGCCCCAGGCACCACCATTTGGGCATCGTAATGTGAAAGAGCGAAGCCAGCAGTCCGTTGGAGGTTCCGGTGACTGCATTACTGTTGAACACATTCTGCCATACCACAGCCAGTGTCCACTGGGGCATGATGTAGGGGAAAATAAAAATGGAGCTTAAATATTTTTTACATTTTAAATTGGTTCTCGTAATTAAGAATGCGAACAAGCCGCCGAACAAAATGGAGATCAGGCAGGTAAAAACTGCCAAAAGAACAGTATTTAACAGCGGTGTCCACAGATTTGTTCTCGCCAGTTTACTGGTGAACAGATCCACATAGTTGGCAACGGAATATCCGCTTGCTTTTCCGGTAAGATGTGCATCGATGGTGCCCGGATGGATCTTGAAGGTATCCTCGACGATTGCCACGATCGGCGCCACTGTGGTAAAGGAAAGTACGATACCAAACAGAAGCAGAATGATATTTTGTGGCTTGGAGAAATACGTCTTGATCTTGTTCAGAACAATCACCATCTTGCTTGTTTTTTTTGTGGCACTCTGATTCATGGTTAACCTCTCTTCCCAATACAAGCTTTTGGTCCTGTAAACCATCCACCCCTGCGAATAAGAAAACTGCTACTTACATGCAGGCATGATGTAGCAGATTTTCTTATTCTGACAGGACAAATAGTCACTTTTTTATATCATATATCACTCAGCAGTATACTTCGGTAACAGCTCGATCCAGCTTCCTACCGTGAAGGATACGGATGCACAGTACTCAGGATCTTCCAGCACCAGTTCGCCATCGGTAGACCACCAGTCGAAGCCTCTGTCATTCTTGCTCTCGTATACAACATTACCGTTCTCATCATTACCGCCGGTGCTGTGCTGATAGGTAGCTTCGATTGCCTTTGCCACTTCAGGGTTAGCGGAATAACCGCCCATGTCTTTGCCCCATGCGCTGAAGCCGTCTTCCGTACAGGTCATGTATGCGATGAAAGCACATGCAGTCCAAGGCAGCGGGCTGTTATCAGTAACGAACAAGTAATGACAGTAGCCGTAGCCACCAATTCCCTTATAGCCATCCTGATAAGCGGCAACCTTGATATTGTTCACAGATACACCTGCGGACTCTTCTACGGAGCGCAGTTTACTGTATACTAACAGTCCACACTGATCGGTAGCGGAATCGGATACCAGTGTATTACAGATAGGTCCATCATCGGTCTGGGCATTGTAGCTGCCTACCCAGAGCTTGATCCATGCCAGGGCATATTTACCATCAGCGCCTAAGCCTAAATCATTTGCCTCGGATTCCATCTCATCAATCGTGGGCTGGAAGTAAGCCTGCTCATCAGCGGGTAATGCATTGAAAGCATCCTTTAACATGGCTGCGTATTTGTCTTCGGTCAGCATGTACAGGAAATTCTTACCTACAACCTCGGAATCAATATCCATGAACAATGCGTGAGTTCCTTCCGCTACGAAGTCCCAGCAGTTGTCATATACTTTATCTCCGGTACAGTTGTATTCGAATACCTTATTCAGCGTCTGTAATGCCAGATAACCGTCCACCGCATCTGGTGTGGTTCCGTTAGCCTCTGCCCATTCCTTGGGAATGAACGTATCCAGTATTCCGGTCTGTGTCATCTTGGATTCGATCTGATTACCATCCTGGATCAGGGTCATTGCGAAGGTTCCTTCCGGCTTCAGGGAATCAGCGGTCAGCTGTTCAAAGATCTTGTTGTTCTTAGGCTGCTGCCAGTCAAATTCCATGCTGTAAGAAGGATCAATAGACTGCAGATACTCGATGAACAGAGGAAGTGCTGCTTTACCACGGCTGGAATTACCTACACCGTAAAAGGTCTTGCCGTTGGATTCTTCAATGGCCTTCTGTGCCAGTTCCTCCATGGTCATTCCTTCTGCCTGTTTGATGATCTGCTGAGTTGCAGTAAGATTTGCGTCGTCGGCTACCTCCGGGGTCTTGGTCTCTGCCACCGTCTCGGTTCCGGCTGTCTGTGTGTTATCTGCGCTTCCAGTTGCCTGGTTCTGGGTCTCGCTGCTGCCGCATCCGGCTAACATACCAACACTCAGTGCACAGATCATAAGTAACGATACTACTCTTTTCTTCATATGCTGTCCTCCCTTGAAACATATAGTTTGTATAACCCTTCATGGTCCACGTACTTGGAATGGGATGTTTCCCACTTCCGTTCTGATGATTCTATTATACGTTGGGAATTCAGCAATTTGTATAAGGCAAAACTGTTATTATTTTAATATTTCTGATACTATGTATAGTTTTTCTGCTATTTTATTGTTTCTTTTGTGCATCTTTTTAGCTTTACATGCTTCTATCCTGGTATTCGGAGGGAGTAACACCAACAATCCTCTTAAAGCTGCTGGAAAAATGTGCAACATCACGATAGCCTACCTGTTCTGCGACTTCATACACCTTATTCCGGCAGTCATTCAACAGTTTCATGGCAGTGCGCATACGCACTCTGGTAATGTATGCCGCCACCGTGTAATCCGTCTCCCTTTTGAATGTATGACTCAAATGTCCTTCACTGATCCCCAGGTGCTCTGCGATCTCTGCCACACACAGTTCCGGATCCCCATAATGAGCGGAAATATAGTCTACGGCTGCCATGACATATTTACTCTTGTCGCCTTTATTTAAGACCAGTTCGGGAAGCGGCTCCTCCTTTCTGTTTTCCAATTTTTCCTGTGTCCTCTTACGTTTCTCCAGTGCATTGTTCATTGCCTGTTCCAGTTCCCCGTCTCCAAAAGGCTTTAACAGATAGTCACTGGCCAATAATTTCAGGGCGCTCTGCGCATAGGAGAATTCACTGTAAGCAGTTAAAAAGATCACACTGACATCATTGCCTTCTGCCCGCAGTTCCTTCAGCATTTCGATGCCGTCCATTTTGGGCATACGGATATCGCAGATCAGCAGATCCGGATGATATTTCCGCACGGCTTCCAGTCCTTCGATCCCATTGCCGGCTTCCGCCACGACGACACAGTTCAGTGCCTGCCAGTCTGTCTCCATCACGATTCCTCTGCGCACCAGCATCTCATCATCGATCACGATCACTTTGTACATCGTATTACTCCCTCCATTGTCTCTTCCCGTTTTCTGTATATTCCCCACTATCCGGTAAAAATTCCTCTCTGTCCGTTGCTCTGTATCGGTTCCTCAGGCTTCTCCGTATCTTACCGGCAGCCGTAATGTCACTTTCGTGCCGTGGACTTCGCCTTCCTCTTCTGTTCGCTGTCCGTCCGTAGGGTTTTCGGCGTTTAAGGTAAGACTCTCCATATGAATGCCGTATTCTTCCCCATAGGTCAGCCGGATGATCGTGTCCACATTGGATACTCCGATATGCCCCACCAGCTGCTCCTGTCTTCTGTGATTGATGGCATCCATCCATTCTTCAGGAGCGCCACAGCCGTCATCGGTTACTTCAATACACAGAACATCTTCCTGTTCTGTGATCCGCACAAGGATATTTCCTTCTTCACTCTCCTTTAATCCGTGCAGTACCGAGTTCTCCACGATGGGCTGTATGATCAGCTTTGGGATCACGCACTCTTCCAGTCCCTCCTGCAGATCCACGGTGTACGAGAACTTATCATTGAAACGGATCTTTTGGATATCTACATAACAGTTCACCAGTTCCAGTTCTTCTTTCAGATAGATGAACTGTCTCTTGGAGATACTGGTCCTAAGGATCTTCGCCAGTCCCGCCGCCATGGTAGCGATCTCCGGGATATGGTTGGCCTTCGCCACCCATTTCATGGTGTCCAGTGTGTTATACAGGAAATGAGGATTCAGCTGTGCCTGCATCATGGCAATATGGGAAGCATTGAGTTCCTTCTGCTTCTCCACCTTATCCTGCACGCTTTGCTCCAGTTCGTTGGCCATGATATTAAAGTTCCGGGACATCTGTCCCAGCTCGTCCTCTCTGTCAGAGACGATCCTGACAGTAAGGTCTCCTTCCTGCAGTGTACGCATGGCCGTATTCATCCGTTCGATAGGACGGGTCATATTTCTACCCAGCCGGGAAGCCACCAGAACGCACAGAATGACACTGATGGTCAGCATCACGATCAACACACTGTACATGGAGTTCAATACTTCTGTTGAAAACACGCTGGGACAGGACAATGCAGTATACAATCCACTGTCTCCCAGCGGCTGGATCAGCAGTTCTCCGGCACGATATGCTCCCAGCAGCTTATGACCAACCATGAGTTCTTCCCGGATCTGCTCTTCCTGCAGGTTACCATTATCATAAATGGTTCTCCAGAAGGGGTCCATGATTGCTACCTCCGTTTTGGCATTTCCCTTATCATGAAGTACTTTTTCAAAATTTTCTGCACGCATGCTGATCACAATATAGCCTTCCGGTATACTGTCTTTTCCCATAAGTTTTCCCGCTGCATACAATAAAATATTGCTGTCATTCGTATCTGCCCGCCGCAGCACCAACGTCTCTTTACTATCCTCGACTGCCTTCAGGATACCCCAATATACCGGCAGATCTGTCTTGGCACTTCCTTGTGCCGTAGTGTAAATACATTTTCCGTTTTTATCATACAGATCAAATTGGGCATATTCTCTGTAATCCGTCACTTCCCGATAGAATTGCAGGTAAATCTTGCTCTTCGACCAGGTGTCATCTTCTCCTATCTGCTCCACGATCCGGGTGTTAGCATTTATATTCTCCACTACCGTCTCGAACTCCTGAAACAATTCCAATATGCCAGCATCTATCTGTTCCGCCTGCTCTGTTACTTTTTTCTCATAATCGCTGTTGATCTTGGTCTCCATAGTCTGGATCAGGGATACCCCAAAAAGCAATAACGGCAATAACGCAACTACACCGAAGCAGACCAGCAACTGTCTGTGAAACGACTTTTTAATCCACTTTTTCATCTGTTCTCCCCTGTAACGTCTCCCATGTGTTCAGAATTTTTTCCTTTTCCTGAGAAGCCCAATGAATATCATAATCGATCGTTTTTAATTTTGTCTGCTCCGGTGCTGCATACTCTTCCATATCATTGCGGACAGTTCTCCGGAAAAAGACTTCCTCCACCAGTCTCTGTACATCACTACTGACGGTAAATTCCAGAAATAATTTAGCATTTTCCATATGCTTTGCGCCCTTGACGATCGCTGTAGCGTCCGGTATGGCACTGGTGCCGTCCGTGGGGTAGATCACTGTAATATCTGCCCCTTCCAGAATCTTTTGTCTCGCCATTCCCTCTGTGGTAATACCTACCAGTCTGGTTCCGGCATTGACTTCCTCCAGTACTGCTACAGATGAGGGTGACAGGTAACCATCCAGTGCACCGGTAAAATCCTCCAGCGTCTTCTGCTCATCCTGATCCGATACCTGAAGCATCGTACAGAGTGCTGTATAACTACTGCCGGATTTCGTGGGATCTGCGAACGCGATCTTTCCCTTCCAACGATCGGTCTGCAATTCCTCCCAGGTTCTGGGAGCCGCTACGGGATAGACCAGTTTATTGTTATAGATAAATACAGTCGGCAGCACAGAAAAGGGCGTATAGGCATCTCCCTCCGTGCGATACTGTTCCGCAATTTGATCTATTTCGCTGACTTTATAAGGTTCCAGATAGTCTCTGCACTCCTCAAAATTTTCAACACCTCCACCGAACATGACGTCAAAGGTACCGGGTGCATCCTGTTGTAATTCATCAAAAAGTGCCAAAGTATCTCCTGCTTTGAGCTCTACAAAAATCCCTGTACGTTCCTCAAATTCCTTGATGATCGGTTCGTATACATCTGCTTTGTGAGCGGTATAGACGATCAGTTTTCTGTCCTCCGGGATCTGATAGACCGTCTCTTCGGACTTGCTGCAGCCAGTAAGTAACAGGAGCGCCGCAGTCAGTCCGGACAGAACAGATATTGCTGCTTTATGTTTTTTACTATACGAAGTCCTCATAACTTTGCCCTTATCTTTTTCGTTTGTTTATTTTCACTGTATTGGTTCTGTTATCTCTCTGGTTTTTCGATTTTGCTCCCGGCTGCTGTCTGTTGCAGTCTCCGCATCCGGTCGTACTGCACATACATTTTCTGCACTTCGTTCTCCAGAATATAATAGTGACGGATGTACGGGATCAGCAGGATCAGGATCACTACCGGAAGTAATAAGGTAAAAAGGCTGTCGGAGATCACACTTAAGACGATCGCCAGCATCTCTAACAGTGCAAAGGTCACCGTAACGATCAGATGGATCAGGCGCTCATGCTGGAAAAATCCCACCTGCACAAGATGCTCCTTAAGTTTGTCCTGAACCATTTCCTGCATGGTCTGTTCCTCGGTATCCGTTTTCTTTATGTCAGTTTTCTTTATGTCAGTTTTCTCTGTGTCAGTTTTCTGTGTATGCGCTGTCTCTTATACACATCTCCGAGCCCACGAGACGGACTCCTATCTCGT
>ENA-OXQY01000276-OXQY01000276.1-human-gut-metagenome-genome-assembly--contig:-NODE-276-length-13960-cov-49.255160_pt1 | contig 13960 bp, 19 predicted proteins | sample MGYA00249588_ERZ652575 | MGnify/ENA primary metagenome ERZ652575 (study PRJEB26925, sample SAMN05826562) | human gut metagenome | biome: ENVO:2100002; feature: ENVO:00000062; material: ENVO:00002003...
AACTAACATAACCCATGAAGGGACTTTTTCAGTGCCCTCCCTGGGCTAGGAGCTTCTGCCCTTTCAGGGCGTGCTGCTTCAAGGAGCCTTAGCCCCTTTCCCCCCTAAAAAAAGGTAAAAAGAGCCTAGCTAGCTATACATTCCGCTAGGCTCTTTTTACCTTTTTACTTTTTTACCTTTTTACTTTTCAATGAGTTCCCAATATCGATGGGCAAGGTCGTGTATGAACTTCCGTCCTCGCTCGGTCCATACGAGATAGGTATGGGTGTAGGCTCTGCCCATCTTCTCCTGTCTTCCATCGCTCTTCGGGTCGAGGAAGGCGCTGTAGCGGGTACGGCTCTTCGCCAAACCCATGTGGGCGTAATCGGCATAGAGGAGATACTGACCGCTCTGGTAATACTGGATATGCAGAGCACAGAGTGAGCGGTTCAGCTCCTGGGCAGTGATACCGAGCTCCTTCGCAATCTGCGTGGTAGTGAAGCAAGAAACGGAATCGAGCACGTTATCGCTGTAAAGCGCCTTAGGCAGAAGATTTCCCACCTGATTCTCCAACTGGATGATGTTATCACCATTCTTGGCGATGCGAACCACCTGTTCATCCACCACATCATTCAAACGTCGGATTTCCGTATCCTGTTCGCCGATAAGCTTCTTCTGCTGCTCAATCTGCAGACGCTGCTTCTTCAGCAGATTCTCCTTCTCCTTGAGCGTAGCACGGAGGATTTCTTCTGCATGTCGGATTGTCTCCTCATCACTCTCGCCCGGCTGCACCGGGATATAACCACCCGTCTTGCGAATCTGTGGCAGCACATCTGAAGTAACCCAGTTCTTGAATTTCACGGCAGTAGGAAGCTTAGAGCCGAGAACCAAAGCATAGAATCCGCTCTCGTTGACGAAGATCATCTGACACCAGCGATTTGCTGCAGTTCCATCCTTCTTCTTGCCAGTCACTACCCATACGTCGTGTTTCACGACACAAGGGTCATCAACATGTCGCTGGATGGCATCACGCTGGTTCTTATACCCCAGCACATCACAGAGATCCTTTGCACAGAACTGCGGTTCTCCGTTCTCATCGGTCAAGGTACGAATCTTACCGAATTCAGGGTTTTCAAACACGACAGCAATTGCTGCCTTCTTATTCATTTCTACTTTATTTGTATTAACTGACTTTACCATAATAATTTGTTTTTAAAAATTAATCACTAAAAATTCAACATTCAAAAATCAACATTCAACATTCAACATTCAACACTAAATGATTGTAATCCAAACGCTCTCCTCCCGTTCCCTCGCTGCGGTAATGGCATTCATGAGCCTGTGCAGCCAGATGCGGGAATTAAAGACGGCACCCTGTAATTTATTTTCACCTACCAGAATGCAGCCCTGCGTATCATCAGGATAATTACCGGCATGGATGCGGATGCCCTCAAAATCAGGAACACCCTGCACCAGCGGAAGCCACTTCTTGAACCTTGGCGATTTCGAGATAACTACAGGATACGAGCCCTCCGGTATCGCCGTATGACCCGGTATCTTGCGGGCTTTCTTACCCGATACCCTACTATACCGTCCATCCTCCTCTTCCGGTTTCAGTTCGATGCCCAGGAGGTTTCTCCACGTAGGCTCCAGGGTATCACAGAAGTAATGTTCCTTGTCCAACTTCGCCTTATCGAAGCTGTGCTCAAAGATACGCTTGTCGCCTATTTTTACCCCCGAACGCCAGGTACGCTTCACGTCCTTATCACTCAGGATATAAAGATGACCTATCGTATAAGTCTTCTTTTTTGCTATTCTTTTTACTACTATTTCCATAACTCAAACTCCATTAAGATTCTAATATTTTTACCTCTTTACCATCCTTGCGGTTACGTAGCTTTTCAAAACTGAATAACTGAATACTGATTACGTCACCCGTTACACCCTTAGGCGGAATCTTCCGGATATAGTTTCGGTTCACCCAATTACGCAACATCGAAGGAGTGCCCTTCTTGTCCATGCCCAACTGCGAGCGGAGATATTCTGCCTGCTGGAAATTAAAGACATCAGGCAACTGCTGCAACAGATTTGCCGGTCCACGCTTACTCGATTTCTCGTTCGAAAAGTTCGCCCTCTTGATGGCATCACCAAAGAAACGCATCTTGCAGTAGAGGTCGTAACGCTCGCTCCAGCGGATGAACTCATCTATCTCCGGCTCCCATTTACAGCCGTTCGCCACATACAGCACACACGCCTTCAGGTAGGCGATGACGTTGGCACGGAAAGAAAGATTCTCATAAACCCGGTCCTGCGACAGACGTGAAAATTCAGCATTCTCATCCTTCAGTTTGAGGGCAAGCTGGAATGCCTCAGGACAGTCAATCAGTCCCCTGGCGTTGTTCAGATTCTCGATATAAGGCTTCAGCCCCTCTCGGTAAGCATCATCGTAATCACCAAAGACAGGCATCTCATCACCGATTTCACGCTCCGGAATGGTACAGAAATTGATGCGGCTTATCGGACCATCTGTCAAAACTTTTGAGAAGTAACGCTGTCCTTTCTGGATAGTGGTAGATGCGTTCCAGTTGAATCGGATGGTTACACGTTCCGTAACACTCTGAGTTCCCACGCGAGTCTGTCCGTACTGGTTGTCGCTATCTGAGGCGAGACACATGATACGGAAATGCTGGTTTCCAGTACCCTTCAGAGCATCAAACTGATCCAGCTCATTGAGCGAAGTGTAAAGAAATCGTCCCTGCGCCTCAGCGGTACGCATCACGAATGCCGGATTGGTCATATCGGCATCAATCTCCTGTATAACGAGGTTGTCCGGTCGCTTACGCTTGTCCTTGTTGGCGCCCTTGCGCGTCATCTCCTCCTTCCATTCCTTCTCACGTTTCAGATTCTCCGCATCCCGTTTTCGGATATCCTCCATGATATAGCTAATCGGCTTGTTTACAGAAGATTTACCAGCATCCGTACCAGCCAGCAAGCACGTAGACAATGTAGCCTCATGCACTACATTATCAATATATCGGAAGCTCGTCTGCCAGAGATGCGTAGCGAGCGGTGGGAAGATAGCGTGCGCCACTGCCGGCTTATAAATCTCCGGTGTCCGAGATATCAGCAGTTCCACCAGCTTCGGCAGTTTCTCCGGCATCGCTGGCGGTTCGGGATAATCCTCCTCGGTACTTTGAACTTGGAGATATGAACTTTGAACTGTATGATTACCATCAGCTCTTTCAACTTTTAACTGTAAACTATTAACTTGCCGGCTGGCCTGTTTTTCCGCCAGCGCATTCACCCTTATCACATCCCTCGACATCGGTTTGCAGCTGTCAGCATATTTCGCATAGAAATCATGTATCAGCTGATGGCAGTCATCCTCCTGATAGTAGCTTGGCATTTTCGTCCTCACCACCTTCATCAGTTCCTCCTCGCTCATCACCCTCGAAGCGCCTGCGCTCATGATAGCGAGCAGCGAAGAGTGCCGAGACCCAACGGTATCAATCGCCATCCCCTCAAGCCCAGCCGACTGCACGAACAGATCAAAGGCTATCAGATTCTTCTCACTGGCCTCTCCCAGTTCACCAGTGCCATAATTGCCTCCAGGATTCCCGAGATGAGAATCATCAGCATGATTGCTATTACCAGATTGGGCAGGCTGAACAGCAGTGCCAGCAGGAGCAGCATAATCGCCATGATTGCCCGAAAGTCTATTGTTTTCATTACTTTGAACTTTGAAATTTGAACTTTGAACTTTGAACTTTGAACTTTATGATTACTATTAACTGTATGAGGACTATTAACAGCATCAGCCCTATTAACTGTAAACTGTAAACTATTAACTTTTGCATCCCCTCTTCCGTCCACGGTCAGTCCACGGTCCAGAAAAGCCTTTCTGCGAGCCTGTATCTCGCTCTCCGGAAGCACCGCGCACCACATTTTAGACCGGTAGATTTCCGAGTTCTTATCCGTCAGGAAAATCATCCTCTCAGGTGTGATGCAGCTCTCATCATAAGGCACACCCAGCGCCTCACAATAAGCCTTCTGCGTCTCCTCGATGGTCATCCCAATCGGCATTCTAATCCCGATATGCAGCTTCTTGCGAGCGCTATAACAGAGATGCAGCAAACTCCCATTCCAGATACCCGAAGAGCAGTTCAGCTCGCGCGCCTTCTCGATAGCCTTCTCCACATACTCCTTATCATCCACATCGATAATCGTCTGGAAGAGAAAGCTTTCCGGCATCGCATTCTCCTGTCTGCGCACATTATTCTTGAACATGCCGTAGTGCGGACAGAAGAAAGGCAGCTCGCTCTTCAGCCTTTCCTGCGCCTTCTTCACCGCCTGCGCATCGTTCAAATCCACTCCGTCAATCGGCAATTCACCCCGAATCTGCTGAATCATCTTTTTAACGGCAGCCGATTCAATCACCTTATCATAAGTATCGATATTGTAAGAAAAAACTTTCCCCTTATTTCCCTTGCGATAAGGATTAATTGCCACTACATGTACTGTCTCCATTTTACCTCCATATTTTTCAATTAATCGAACACTTCGCTGTTAATCATGATATACCCTGAGCCATAGCTTACATTGATAGGCAGAATCAGCGAGTTATCAGAAATTTCGTCGACCCCGTTCGCCTCGAAGAGCGAAGCATTCTCGGCATCATTCAGTCTGCTCTTGACGAACCCTAGCACCCATTTTGCCGCAATCTTCTCGGCAGCAACACGCCTGTCTACGAGGTCCTTCACCAGCTGTTCATCGCAGAAGTTGATATCCGCATTCACGTTCTCAGCCTCCGCTTCTTCCTTCCCCATTTCCTGGTTCTCGAAGAAGAGGTTATACTTGATTTTCATATCCTTCATCATTACGATGTTCAGATTTTTCAGTTCCCCCTCCGAGTCAGCAATCGTCTCATAGAGTTTCTGTACCGACTTTTTAAAGATGTTCTTTACGTCCATCAGACAGTAATAGATTTTGCCTCCAATCACCACCACCCTCAGTTTTCCGTACTGCGGATGAGTAAAATAAAAAGGTTTCATTGCTTTCATCTTATAAATTCCTTTTTAAAACAGTTGGGCGCTCCCACAACGGTTGATGTGCCTATACACAAAAGCCCCCGAAACCCAGACCATATCGGTTCTGAATTCCGGGGGCAAATGTACGGCGATTTTGCGACACTGCTATGGTACGATGAAGTACGGTCGTACCACATCGTACCAAAAATTATCTCAAAATGAATAACTACAGAAAATTGCGGAAACAGCATAATACGCTAAAACAAAAACTGCGGAAACACCCAATATCATATGTTAAAAAAGTGCGGAAATTCGATTTTTTCTATATTTTTTATTCAAATTTCATTTTTTCTCCGTATCTTTGCGGTGTAAAATGTGATACCAGTATCAAAAATAGTACTCTAATATGATATTTGAACGTAAAAAATACTTGGATGAACTTATTGCAGGACGTGGCAACGGGCTTGTGAAGATTATAACAGGTGTCAGAAGATGTGGGAAGTCTTTCATACTGTTTGATATCTGGCATAATTGGCTATTGGAACATGGGGTGACTGAAAGTCACATCGTCGAGATACAGCTTGATGATTTTCGAAACAGGCGGTTGAGGAAACCTGATGCCTTGCTCGACTATATAGATTCAAAGGTTGTGGATGATGGCAATCCTTATTATATAGTCTTGGACGAGGTGCAGCTAGTAGAAGAATTTGTGGAGGTTATTCTTAGCTTGACACACATGAGGAATGTAGATGTGTATGTGTCAGGCTCAAATTCTCGCTTTCTGTCAAGTGATGTTGTGACTGAGTTCCGAGGTAGAGGTGACGAGATACGTATCTGGCCTCTCACCTTTGACGAATACTTCAAAGGCATTGGTGGCGATATACGTAAAGCATGGCTGAACTACTATACCTTTGGCGGACTACCACAGGTGGCTTTGCTCGAAACAGAAGAAAAGAAAACAGACTATTTGCGTGGTCTGTACAAAACCACCTATCTGCGTGACGTGATTGAGCGCAACCATCTGCGCAATCCTGAAGGAATGAAGGAATTGGTACGCGTGCTAGCTTCAGGCATTGGTTCTTCAACCAATCCAACAAGAATAGCCAATACCTTTCAATCCGCACAAGGAGTAACCATAAAAAGAGACACTATAAAACAATATATTGACTATCTGAAAGACTCTTTCTTGATAGAAGAATCCTTACGCTATGATGTGAAAGGCAGGAAATATATTGGCACCGAGACAAAATATTACTTCGCTGACATCGGCATTCGTGCTGCCATTCTCAACTATCGCCAACAAGAGGAAACACACATTATGGAAAATATTATCTATAATGAACTTCGAAGCCGTGGATATAATGTGGACGTGGGATTAGTAGAACTTGGTGGTAAGGATGAGAACGGCAAGTTTATAAGAAAGCAGTTAGAGGTTGACTTTGTAGTAAACCGTCCTCCATACAGAGTGTATATTCAGTCGGCTTTCAACATGCCAACGCCAGAGAAGGAACAACAAGAGCGACGCCCACTATTGTCAATCAATGACCACTTCCGTAAGATTGTTATTGTTGGTGATGATATTCACCGCAAGGAAGACGAACTCGGTGTATTGACTATTGGATTATTGGATTTCTTGACGGACAAAAAACTGCTGGAGCAAGGCTAACTGTCCTTTTGTTCCATAGGTGCATTGCAGTGAGCATACTTCTATGAAAAGCCCCCGAAACTCAGACCATATCGGTTCTGAATTCCGGGGGTAAATTATCTCAAAATATCCATGATTTCCTCATCAAAATCATATTTATAAGCATGATCCTTAGCTTTATTGAATCCACCTCTCAAACTTTCTGCATCCATATCCCAGAAAACGCCAAACACTTTCCAGGTGTGCTGGATGTTCAGTTCCGTTGCCAGGATATCGGCAAGTTCCCCTCTTTTCCACCACGGCATTTTGTTGACGGGCTTGAAATCATCATTCAGGATTTGAGCGTCTCTAAGTAGTCGGAATATCTTTGTTGCTTTGGCATTGCAAAGTTCAAAAGGAACAACCCGGCCTTCCAATAGGAAACAAGACGGTGTATGTTCTTCATCTTTTTCAGGTTTAGATTGATTATTCACCACTTCCAAGTCGACCGTAGGAGCTCTGTCTCTCGCTCCTGCAGACCCCGTTCCAGTCTCTTCCTCTTCACTCTCTTCATTCTCCTTTTGCTGATCATCATCTTTACCAACAATCATTCTGGATTGATCACGGAAGACGATTTTATCTATTCTAATTCTCATCTTCCATATCCATTAACTGTTTGAAACTAGCAGAATCAATAACCACTTTGCTGTTGCCACTGAATTCTACGTTAATAACTACCTCGATGTTTACCGGTCCAGTCTGCACTAGCCAGATTGGCAATCCGTAAAATATTTTAGTCATATATCTTCTCATTTTAAGATAGACTAAATTTACTTCCTCAATCTTGGAAGAAGAGGTGGCCCCTGAAAGTTTTCCAGGGTGAATCCTTACTTCGGAGACATTGAGCTGCAGAGCAGTATGAGGAATGCCTCCCCCGATTTCATGTTGAATTTTTCATTTTTACTCTGATTTTTAAGTTATTAATTGTTATTGTTTCTCTATAATAGCTGCGCAAGCACTGATGCACGGCTAAATCTCATGATATTTTTTTGTTGTTCAATTATTTATTGCGAGGTGAAAAATTGCTTTGCATTTCTTCTACTTTCTCTTTCAACTTGTCAAGTTGTTTCAAGTCTCTCCCAATTGTAGCCCATTGCCAAAAAGCCTCATTGAAGTTCTTTTCGAACTTATCTTTTTCAAAATTTTTACTCTCCGCAACATGTTTCTTATTCAGCGTATCAATGATAGTATCCCAATGATAAAGGATGCAATAACACCACCGCCGCTGCTGGTAAGACTTGAACTTCACTTTTCTTTTCAACACATTTATTACTGTATCATACTTGATATGCGTAATATTAGAGAACTGATATGGAGATAGCAGTTCAGCTCCATCACCTATAAAAGACTTTAGATACAAGATGATGCACTCTTCTTGTATCTCATTGATTCTGTCGTCTAGCTGAGCTAAGTTCTTCAGAATCAACTTTTGTCTATGTTCTGCAATATCCAACATAATGGTGTAAATTTATGCGAATTTACAACTAATTATTTGAATAGCAAAGCCGACTCCCCAGCTACCATGAATAGCCGGATATATTTTTCAAAAACATTAATATTTAAGCTATATTTTGCTATAGAATAACAAGAAAAAGGGAAAAAAAGTGAGCAATTTACGTTACTCGCCTTCTTCCCCTTACTTTTATAATTTTACGGTAGGTGCATCGCTCTGCACAATCCTTATTTCATTGCAATCTTGATAGAATCCTTACCCACTTTGGCGATAACCAAAGACTCGGATACGGCATAAGAGGCAGCACCATTGGCTGCAACCGTAGAGCCGAGATACTTGCCGTCAGCAGCGAAGAACTTCACCACCTCACATAAGAGATAATTATTCTTTCGTATCTACATTAACTTCCACCAAATACTTAATCGGTTTGATGTTCACTTTACATGGTTCACTAACAAAAGGATTTCCCATATCCCATATACGAGGATTTTGCGCAACGTCAAATACCATAACTATAGAATAAGCACTACCATATTTTCTAGCATGGTCTAATTCGTTTTGTGTGAGAACAAACGACAAACTGTTGCTTGAAGCCTTGGTTGTCTTTACCTCTATATAATGTTCCTTTCCATTTTGGTCGAAGGAGAGTATATCAAAACCATAGTCATCGCTTTCCAACGAGACTCTTCTTATTTGAGAGACCAAATCTTCTGACAGCCCCCATTTTCTGGCTTTTTCGATTTCATTTGCAAGAACTAATTTCTCGCCAATATCTCCTGTTTCCTGGTTTCTCTTCTGTTGGTCACTATAATCAATACCATCTTTAGAGCGGATTCTATCTTTTCTCTCCTTAGCATCAATAGGATCTTCTGGCTTGGAAACCATGTCAAGATGCACTTCTTTGGCAGGAACATCACTATGATTTTCAGATTCACTTATTTTTGAAATAAGTTTGTCTTTTTGGGCTCTGTCATCAACCTTATCACTAGAATATTCTTTATGTCGAGCATTATTCAACATTATTTTTCTAGAGTCATTGGTATCTCTGTAATATTGTATAGCTGCATAAATCAACGTCTTACACATATCTTTTTGTTCTTCTGGTAATGTATAGGCATAATCTATGATGCTGTCAATATTGAATTCAAAAAAATAATCACAGATAAACTGTTGATAGAAGGGGATTTCTGATTTTGCCTTTACACATGCAATAACTCCTTTATCAAATGACTCCGAGAACACACCATCCGGTAATCTTCTATTGTCAAATTCGTTTAACAGATAATCATAATTACTATGAATTTTCAGCTTATAAGCTTCAGCTCTTTTCTTATTGAAAAGCTCTTTGCTTAATATATTCAGAACTTTCCATTTATCTTGCGATATATTTTCTTGGGCATAAAGATGCCTAGCTATCTTTTCTGGGCTATAGCCTTTCAGGAAAGACAGCTTCTTGAATCTCTTATACGACAGAATATCTTCGTATGTAACATCCTTATATATACCACTAAAAGACTTTTCTTTACTCATAGTGTTTCCTTTTAGCTAAAACTGATATTTATACAGACCTTAATTACCTTAAAACTATTTGAGCAAACTATCGTAACAATGTGAATTTCCTCTAAAATTATCTTTCCTCCATACTTGCATGCAAGAGCCATCAGCTGTTACATGAATATTTATTTTGCTATCAGCATTATAATGATCTGCACCATCAGCCTTAGTTAGATTCTTATGCACAAACCAACCAGGTGTATCATCATCATCACCGCTACTACAAGAAACAACGGATGCCCCAGCGAGTATCATTATTGCAAAACATAACTTCTTCATAATCTCATTATTTTAATATATAAAAATAAAGTCAATAATAATTCTATGTATAATTTTTCATTCATGACACTCAAAACTATTATTCTTCCTTTGCAAGGACAATTTGAGCACATTGATGTTGTCCTAATAAATACACATATAATAACCTTCTATCAGTAATGTGACAAACGACTATAATATTACTAATCTTTTATTCCACACACGTGTTTTACTATGTATGCAAAACCAATGAGTGCAACAGATGACACGAAAGAGGCAATACCAATGAGTACTCTTTCCATTGCAGCCCCGACCCTGAAGTCAGAACCAAATAAAGCTGTATACAGATTGCCTAGTACAATCAGTATTGATATGACTGTGGTAATATGCCCAGCTATCATAAGAATCTTTACTACTAATTTATCACTCATATCGTTCTCGCTTAACCGTGTTGCGTAGGGCTTTTATTATTACTATAGGAGCCGAAGTTCCCAGTTTTGGCTAATCGAAGCCATTTTTAAAATCCCCTCCTACCCTCACGGGCAAGAGAGGACAATCATTTAAACAAATCTAGCTATGAAAAACTAGAAATATATCATTTTCTGCCTTTAATGACCTCAAATACACGATGTTCTCCGTCGGCAGATAGTCTATTACCTTCCTCATCGCATATGTGGCCATCTTCGTTGACCCATAGCTTCTGGTTGAACATCTCTTCGCACATTCCCAGGATTTTAAGATATTCCTGTGCCTCGAAGATGACGTTCTTGCCATCACGCTCTGCCATCTTGAAGTTCTCGATAAGATCTGGATTCAGGTCAGGTGCAGTGATATCGTACTCATCCATTTCATCGTGATAGTGGATGTTGAGAATCTCCAACTCTTCCACCATTGCGGAGTTCGTACCAATCTCGCCAGTCAGAGCCTTCATGACGGTCTCTTTTTCAAGTTTTTCGTACTTCTTCCGACACTCATTGATGAGTTTATTCAACTCTTCTGCTGTATAATCTTCTACCATATTCGTTATATTTTTAATTGGTTGATAATAGACAATAAGTTCTTCCCTTGTCATACCTTTAAGAAGTTCCTTATAAGCTACTGCATCTTCCCGACTTATATGATTTTATGCTAGATGCACGCTCTGCACAATCATTATTTCATCGCAATCTTGATAGAATTCTTACCCACTTTGGCGATAACCAAAGACTCAGATACAGCATAAGAGGCTGCACCGTTGGCTGCAACCGTAGAGCCGAGATACTTGCCGTCAGCAGCGAGGTTACTCCTTGCACATTACAGGATTAATTAAAGTATCCATCATCCCCAAGAGTTTTCTTCTGCTTTTGTTGCGTGGTAGCTTTCTTCGTATGGATACCATTCATTATCTCAGAATAATCTGAGACAATCTTCTTCATGAGATAGTGAACGACAGGAACAGCCTTGGAAATGCCGGGGGCATGTATTACCGAGAATGCAGACACGACATTCCATCCTCTTTTCTCCATATACATGAGTACATCAATAGAGGAATTGAATTTAATCTTCTTACCATTCTCGTCTACCAACTCATCAGCCCCTTTATTCCCGAAGTCTACGGATATAACCGAAGCCCCCAGTCCTGCCGGATTAAACTGCATTATTTCACAATATACTGTATGCTGTGCCCAAATACTCATACTGGACAAAGCTAGAACTAAGAATAAAAATATTTTTTTCATATCAATTATTTATAATGTTCTTACTTGCGAGAGCGAGCAGGGTTGCAATCTGTTTCTGCTGTGCTTCAATCAGTTTCTGTTGAAACTCATTCTGCTTGCGCAAAACCTCAGTCTCTCGCTGCAAGGCCAAATCTACAGATGACTGACCTGCCATATTATTCGAGCCGTTAACATTCGAATCCATCACGTCCCCTTCCATTTCTGTCGACAGAGAGGATGCGTAGCTATCAATGACAGCCCTAATTTGCGCTACAAAGTCCGTCTTCAGACTTTTAGCCTTCAACCTACCATTCAGGTTCTGAGGACTGATTCCAAGACCTTCTGCAATTGTTGCAAGAGGAATTCCACTTTGCTTTAGATATATTTTCATCTCTTCTCCTGTCATAAATACTTCTTTTTATTAGAGCAAAGGTACATCATTATTTCGAAACATGCAAGAAAATCGGGGAAAAGTTTTAGAAAAAGTTATCAGAAAGTATTGGGGGAGGCTGGTATCATATATTGGCTCGCATCAGAACTGAAATTCAAAGTCACACTTCTCTACGTTGCGCAACTTCTCCAGTTGCTCAGCTTTATGAGCCTTCAGCCTCTTTACCCATTCTGCCATCTTGGGAGAAGAGCTCTTTATAACTATTGTTTCATTTACATGTACCATAAGTCTATAGATTAAAATTCGAATATTTTTAAAGCTTTTGCCCTTACAGGGCGTTGGTTTATATTTCATTAATACCCAGGGTGTTGCCCTGGGCTAGGAGCTTCTGCCCCTTCAGGGCGTGTGGGGCAAGCCGAAAGGGAGCAGCCGAAATATACACTACGCCTGAAGCGGCTTCAATTCTTCTTCTGTCAATCCAGTAGCCTGCATGATTTGCGACCAAGACATACCCATTGACAAAAGGCGGTAAGCTGTGTCTATCTTTTCTTTAGCCATTCCTTTAGCAATTCCCTTTTTCTCTCCTTCAACATAAGAGCCATAAAGGCCGGAGTAGTAATCATCAACAGCCTTAATACTTTCATCGTATTTTTCCCGCTCCTCACTACTCAAGAAACGAACATCTGGCAATTTTGCAAGATGATCGAGCATCTTCTTTTGTTCCGCTAAAGGCAAATTTTTAAATACTTCATCCATTTCCATATACTTCAATACAGAAATCAATTTTTCAATGCCAGTTCTTATTTCCTCATTTTCTGAATTTCCTCCAGCGGAAGCTCGGTGGCCGTTGATACTTGCGCTTCAGAAAGACCCATTGACAAAAGGCGGTAAGCTGTGTCTATCTTTTCTTTAGCAATACCCTTTTCCTCGCCTTCAATATAAGAACCATAAAGGCCGGAGTAGTAATCATCGGCGGCCTTAATACTTTCATCGTATTTTTCCTGCTCCTCGCTACTCAAACAACGAACATCCGCCAATTTAGCAAGATGATCGAATATCTTTTTCTGTGCCGTAAAAGGCAATCTTTCCAATACTTCCATATACTTCAAAACATAAATCCATTTTTCAAAACCTGTCTCGCATTCTTCCTCACTCTTATCAAAGAAAGGAAGAGAAAGATAGATGAAACGAAGCTTGTCAGAAAACATCGAGTTACTAGACTTCTCCCTCAAAGCAACGTCTGTCCTAAACTTTGTCACCTCATGCTCCTTTGGCATAAAATTCATGATGCAAACCACATAAACCGGTACAAACTGGTATAAAATAGCTGTGCGGACACCAGCTTCATCAAATTTCTTGCGTTGGGCAACAAAAGCCTTACTAGCATAATAGATGGAACGATTCACAAAGAAAGGTACCCATCTGTTCTGCATCTCAACGATGAAATGCTTGTCATCGTCGGTAACACAATAGATGTCAAAGATGCAGCCACGGAGATCATTAGTATCTCCAAGCTGTTCCTTATCCTTGAATGTTACGTCCTTGATTTGAAACTCACCTTCAAACAAGTCATTCAAAAAATTAATCAGCAAGTCCTTGCTGAACTCTTGACCGAAGAGACGCTTGAAGCCCCAATCGGTAAAGGGGTTGATGTATCTACCCATAAATTATCAATTTAGATTCTGTAAATCTGCCGCAAAGATAAACTTTTATTTCGAAACATGCAAGAAAATCGGGGAAAAGTTTAGAAAAAGTTGCTGGCAAGGGGGAGAATGTTTATAAGTGCGCAAAAAATATAAGAACTATCCTTTCTGCAATTGCCTTGTTCCGTATTCAGTATTCAGTTATTCAGTTTTTTTTTTAAACCCTTACATGGATAAAGGGTTTGAAAACCCGGAAGAAAGGGATTGGTTATTT
>ENA-OXQY01000284-OXQY01000284.1-human-gut-metagenome-genome-assembly--contig:-NODE-284-length-13853-cov-8.164009_pt1 | contig 13853 bp, 15 predicted proteins | sample MGYA00249588_ERZ652575 | MGnify/ENA primary metagenome ERZ652575 (study PRJEB26925, sample SAMN05826562) | human gut metagenome | biome: ENVO:2100002; feature: ENVO:00000062; material: ENVO:00002003...
GTCCGTCTCGTGGGCTCGGAGATGTGTATAAGAGACAGGGTGGAAATGACACCACCATTGCCGGAAGATTTTAAATCATGGTGCGAAAAGCAGATGAAAAGACCATTGATCTATTACCGCCGTAAAGGAAAAGAAGCAGAGATCAAGTGCGCGGCATGTGGAAAGACTTTATATGCAAAGACAGCAGATATGCCGGAATACGGAACACTGGAGATCGAGACACCGAGGAAAGAACATCCGGCGAGGTGCGTTTATTGTGGAAACCAGTCATTTTATGAGTGGATGAGAGTGACACGCAGAGAGAGGGAAAGAAAGCGCTTTTATCTCTACCAGCTTACAGAAGATAAGACGTTGGTCATTCGGATTTTTGATTATTACAGGGTAAGCGGTGCAGACCGGATAATGGATGACAGCATGGTAGAAGAAGGACGTTTTTCCTGGAATATGGACAGGTAAAAAAACTGATCAATAGGTATATATACAGAGAGGATGACTATTTGTGGGATTTAAAGAAAACAGCAGGTTATCCGATCATCGGAGTGAAGCAGGGGGAAACATATCCGGGATATGACCGGATGATCGAAGAATCTTCCTTGAAATATTGTCCGTTGAGAACATTAATGAACGACAGCTCAAATTATTGGGGATATGGAAAGCCTGATGTTGCAAGGATAGATTCGCTTATGACATATGCGAACAATCCGGCAATAGAGATGTACTGCAAGATGAATATGTATAAGCTCACACACAGACTTGTGATCAACGAGAGTATGTACGGACCGGTCAACAGAAGAAAAGACACAATGAAAGGGCAATTGCGCCTGCAAAAAAAAGAAAACATCAATAAACTTGTGAAAGAAAACGGAGATCCGGAACTGTTGGAACTGCTTCAGTACGAAGAAAAAATGGGATATTCATGGAAACCGGAGTGGGAAAAACAGCTTTACAGGATATGGAGTAAGGATAATAAAAAAAGGATAGAGGAAATGCTCCGGTACATGACGATGCAGCAGTTACTGAACAGAATTAAAAAGTATGAAGCACAGCTCTATGAAAAGAAATATTTCAGATCATACGAAGAGACGTTTCTGAAATACAGTGATTATCTGAGAATGCGCCGGGAACTTGGGTATGACATGACAAATGAGGTATTTATCCATCCGAAAGATCTACAGGAAAAACATCAGGAAATGGTAAAGGAACAGAACGCCAGAAAAGACGAGATGGCCATTAAGAAAAAGAATAAGGAATTTGCCAATATCGCAAAGCGGTATGAAGGTCTGTGCAAGAGATATCAGGCGGCAGCAGGCGGTTATATCATCCGGCCGGCAAGAGATGCAGGAGAGATCATCATGGAAGGAAGAATCTTACATCATTGTGTCGGTGGAAATAATTATTTATCAAGCCATGATAAAGGCAGAAGCACGATATTATTTCTCCGAAGCGAGAAAAACCCTAAAAAACCATATATCACGATCGAGATCAGAGGGACACATATCGTACAGTGGTACGGGGCGCATGATAAAAAGCCGAATGAAGAATTTTTTAAGAAATACCTGAAAGATTATGAAACTCAGTTAGAGCAGAGAGAAAAGAAAACAGATAAGGTGCTGGTAGCAGCAGGATAGGAGAAAATTATGGAACAGGTAATAGGATACAGATCATATCAGGAATACAAGCAGGAACTGGATACGGAACTTAAGAAAACAGCAGAGGGATTTGTGCGTATCGGATATTTATTAAAAGTAGCGCGCGATACCAGTATTTTAGCGGAAAGCGGATATGACAACGTGATAGATTTTGCACGTGCGGAGTATGGTCTTGACAAGACACAGGTAAGCAGGTTCATGAACATTAATGATAAGTTCTCAGAGGGCGGATATGCGCCGGAGCTGAAAGCAGAATATCAGGGATTCGGGTACGCAAAATTATCAATTATGCTTCTGCTCCCGGAAGATGTCAATAATGTGCTGACACCGGATTATAGCAAAGCAGAGATCCAACAGATCAAGGACGTAGTAGACGAGGAGAAAAAAACGACAGACATTGAGGTCATGCTGGAAAGGAAAGACGAGGTGCAGCAGACTCTTGATAATAATCTTGAAAAAGTGGTTTTCCAATTGGGTAAGGATAATCCAAAAATCTATAAAGAACTTTGGGAAGCTGTAAAAAAGGAATCAGAAACAGGAAAGTATTTTATTAGACACCTGATACCGAATGGAAAAGCAGTTTATACAGTAAGGATTCCTGGCACAGGTTCACACATGCTTGCAATCACAGAAGAAAGTGAAGATGTAAAGCTTTTGAATTTAAGGGATGCGAGCCAGAACGAAAAATACAACAAAGAGGATGTAGAGAAAGCTTTTGGAAAGATATTTTTCAATACTGGAACATGGAAAGAATCATGGGAAAAAGAATATGGTGAAATACTTCCAGCAGAGAAAAATGCAGCAGTTGCACCGGTGCAATCGAAAGCGGCCCAACGGAAGGAAAGCAAGGTTATTGTCACGAAGAAATCAGAACCGGAGAAAAGCGTGCAGAATATTCCGGAAAGCGTTTCAAAAACACAGGAAAGTGTGCAAGAATCAAAAGAAACCGTTTCGGAAACAGCGCAGAAAAAGGAAATGACATTGAATGATGTAAATCCGGAGATTCCAGCGCCTGATCCAAAACCAGTTGAAGAGGATGTACCGGAAGAAAAGCCGGATGTGCAGCAGGATACCAATGAGCAGATACCGGGACAGGACGAGATTGAGAACCATCCGGAGTATATGCCGGAGAAGAAAACAGAACAGCAGATCATTCAGGATGCAAAGAGAACGATTGAAACGATCCGTGTAAGCTTAAGCGGATGGGGAGAGTATACGATACCAAAGAACATTTTGACCGCAGTGCTGGAACGTGTGGATTATCTGAAAGAGACTCTGCTGGAGCTTATGAAAGGAGAAGCTGATGAGAGTAATGTTTAGGATCAGGCTTTTCTTATGGGCGGCATGGGTGAGGATACCGAAGCCGTGGAGAAAAAGAAAATACAATAAAATATTTGAGCGGATGCAGCAGGCGGTGAAGAGATGAAAAAAAGCAAAAAAAATAAGGTCAACTACAATTTTCCAAAAGAAACCTGTGAACTGATCGCAGAAAGGGATGGTAATGAGTGCCTGTTCTGTAAAATGCAGTACCACATGGACAAGTGCAGATCAGAAATGCTTTTAGGAATACCGGACATCATGCATTACATAAATAAAAGCCAGGGCGGACTAGGCATAGAGGAAAATGGTGTGCTTGGCTGCCGCTTTCACCATGGATTGCTGGATAACGGCAACTTAGGACTCCGGCCGGAAATGTTAGAGATCATGAAAGAGTATCTTATGCAGCAGTATCCGGACTGGTCAGAAGATGGGCTTGTCTATAAAAAATGGGATTTTCCAACTTTTGAATAATATATCACAGTAACTGTCGACAGAGGATTTCCGGAAGCGTAGCTGGGGCTTCCGGAAGAAAGGAGAATTATGAAACAGCCAAGTAAACCGACAAGAGCACAGAAAGTGATCATTTCAGAACATAAACTAAGACCGGAAAACTGGATGGTCGTATACGAGAGCAAGGACACATTGGAAGTCATCAGTAAAAAGACATCCATGCGGAAGGTTTTGAATAAGTGAGGCGGAATTATGCAAAAGAAATGTAAATATTGTGGGAAAGAATTTAACAGTACAAAAAATGACCGCAGATATTGCAGTGACGAATGCAGAAAGAAGAGTCAGCTTGAAATGAGCAAAAAACGCAGAAAAGGCGCACGCATTAAAAAGCCGAATGCAGCAGTCGTCGATATAGCAGTAAAAGCCAGAGAAGCAGGTATGACATACGGACAGTATGTAGCGAAGATGGGAGACACGGATTATGCGTAAAAACACAAAAAAATATAAAAGAGAGCTTGCAGCAGCAAAAGCAGATATCAAGAGATTACTCACTGAGGAACATTTACCGTGTGAATTTTGCAGATATGAGGCACAAATGGACGTACCGTGTACGCAGGGCGATAAAGAATGGTGCAGACAGCATGCAGTATGGAAGGGAGATTCAAACGGAATGGACAAAATCAAAGACTTGTTAGAGCGTGCGGCAGAGGAAATAGAAAACCTGTACGGAAAAGAAACTGAACTGACTGAAGAAATAAGAAGATCTTTAGTCAGTTAAATTAAATTTTAGTGGAGGTATAAACATGAGTAAATATTGTCATAGCAATGACGGAGAACTTTATTATGGGGAATTCAACACCGAACAGGATGCACTAGAAGATGCAAAAGAAAGCTATCCGTGTAAGAGTGAAATTTATATCGGAACATGTACAAAGCCGGTATTTAGATGGGATAGTTGCGAGGGAGAAATTATTGATTCCATCAAAGAAAATCTGTCTGAAGATGTGGGGGAAGCAGCAGAAAATTTTGGAGTTTCTGTTGAACAGGAACTGGAACTTGCGAGGATGATCGATGAAACCGTCAAAGCGTGGATAGAACAGGAAGAGATAGAGCCATCTTGTTACTGTGTTTTGGATGGTCATATTGTTTCTTTAAACTGAACATGAGGTAGATATGATGGTGAATAAGAGAAAGGCAATACCAAAAAGCATTAGAATGACAATATATCAGAAATGCGATGGACATTGCGCTTATTGCGGATGCAGTCTGGAATACAATGATATGCAGATTGATCATGTGATACCATTGAACGGATGGAGCGAGCAGGGAACAGACACAGTGGATAATATGCTTCCTGCCTGCCGGAGCTGCAATCATTATAAGAGTCGGTCCACACTTGAAGGATTCAGAAAGATGGTAGAAGCCATGCCTGATACACTGATGCGTGACAGTACTACATACAAGAATGCTGTAAGGTTTGGGCTGGTAATTCCGAACAAAAAGCCAGTTGTTTTCTACTTTGAGGAAAATAACTAAACTGAACTTAATAGAGGTATTGAAAACATGGATAAAACAGCATTGCATTTTTTCACTGCAATAAAAAACGGTGAAGTAAAACATATAGGGAAAAGCATTATCATACAGCCGGAAGTAAAGTTTGGCGGTGGCACGATAAAATGGCTTGACGACAGACTGTTATTAAAAAGATAAAGAAAAAAGAGAGGAGAACAACAATGAAAACAACAGCAAAAGACATCAGGGAACTGAGCAGACGCTTAAAACCTGAAACATGCACGATCACACGTATCGCCGGTGCATACGTGGATGCAGGAAAAAACATCATAACAAGATTCAACGAGACATTTTTGAACATGGAAGATACAGAAATGTTCAAATATTTAAACATTATCAAGAAAATCTACTCAACAAAGATTGATGAAAAAATGCTGACATTAGAATTTGATCCGGCAGACTTGAAGCAGACACAGGGTTTTTTACAGCGGCTCACAAATGGAAAATTAAAAGACGAGGCAGCAGTGGATGAAATGATAGATAAAATCATTTACAACTACGATTACATGGGTAACTACCTGATCCTCTTGCTGCACGATGCATACGACATATTAAAATATACGAGCGATAACGGAAAATTAGATGAATCAGAGGAAGTTTACGAATACATACAGTGCATCATCTGCCCGGTATCGCTTGAAAAACCGGGACTGGAATACAACGAGGAGGAAAACGCGATCACACCGATCAACAGAGACTGGATCGTAGGAAACCCGAACGTAGCATTTATTTACCCGGCATTTATTGACAGGAGCGCCGACAGAGACAGAGTGATGTATTACACCAAAGATGTAACATGTACGCATAAGGAGATCATGAAAGATATCTTAAACTGCAAAGTAGAATATACACACAGCGAGATCCTGAAAGAGTTGGAAGAAACGATACAGGGTGTGACAGAAGAAAGAGAGAAGACAGAGGAATATATGCAGAACATTGCAGCAGTCATTTTAGCACCGGGTTTCGTAAACAGCGAGAAAGATCCAGATATGGATCTGAACACATTAGACATGATATTAAAACGTGCAGACATACCGGAAGTATACAGAAAACTGATCGTGGAAAGACACAAAAAAGTCTGGGGAGAAGATTATAAAAAAATCTCGTTATACCAGGATACAAAGCGGCTTGAGAAGTTCTATGCGAGAACCAGAAGAAATAAAACAAAGAGCCTTATGGCGAGAGCGGCAACGGAATTATTAAGCTATGGACCATCAGAGACAGCGGATGAGATTAATAAGCACATTGAAAGCATGAGGTAGAAAACATGTTAAAAATGATATTGGGAAAAAACGGAATATAAAGGTAAAAGAAAAATCTTGCTGATATAACAGGATGGGAATAGGAGGAAGGTACTTGGATGAAAAAGAAGTATATGAAGTGTGTAACTTAGTAGATGGTTTCATTGCAGAAAGACTAGCAGAATCCATAATACATAAGGTTTCATACGATATATTGGAGGCTCACTATGGAATATTGCCGATTAGCCGTACTGGCTTTTACAGAAGGCGCAGAACGGTACAAAAAATATTGTACCAGAGAATGATAAGAGCTGAGAGTAAAAAGTAATTGTATAAGTTTAAATTCCAAAAGTGCAGCAGTTGCACCGGTGCAACCAGTTGAATTGCATAAAAAAATACAAGATGTGTAACAGAGTCAAATACACGCAGAGAAAACGTGTATTTGGCTCTGTTTATTTATTTTTGAAGGCGGCAGCAGGGTTTGCTATTTGATAAAGCAAAGATAGTTTGGCACAAATGAGATAAATCCGTGATTTATAATCATGCTATCAGAAAAATATTCAGAGTTTTCATTTAAATTATTGTTCTGGGAAGGAAGTGATTAGTTGGCAGCAAGAAAAAATCCACTAGCTGATAGAGCGTATGAACTGTATAAAGGTGGCATGAAGCTGGTAGATATTGCTGACCAGATAGGATGTTCCCCGGCAACAATCCGTACATGGAAAAATAGATATAAATGGGATAATGGCGGAAGCGAAACGTTTCAAAAAAGGAGTGAAACGAAACGCAACGTTTCAAAGAAGAAAATTAGAGATGAGACAACTTTAGATGATGGTACAAAAGAGACATTACAGAATGATGATCTGACGCCGGAACAGCAGATGTTTTGTATATATTACAGTAGGACATTTAATGCGGCACAGAGTTACCAGAAAGCATATGGATGTAGTTATGAATCGGCGATTGCAAACGGTTCACGACTGCTAACAAATGATAAGGTTCGAGCAGAAATCGAACGCTTAAAAGAAATCAAGCGTCAGCAGATAGTAGCCGGTGCAGATGATATTGTGGAATTGCAGATGCGTATTGCTTTTGCAGATATTGGAAATTATGTCTCGTTCGGGCAGAAAGAAGTAACTGATATAGAGACAGACGAAACATATATGGTTAGTGTGGTTGATCTGAAAGAATCTAAAAACACGGATACACAGCTCATCCAAGAAGTTAAGCGTGGAAAAGATGGAGTTTCGGTGAAACTGGCAGATAAGCAAAAGGCTATTGACTGGCTGTCGAAGTATTTCCTCGTACATCCAGATGATAAATATAAGGCAGAATTTGATAAAAAGCGTGCCGAAGTCAGCGACGATTCTGGAGCACAGATTTTACAGAATATGCAGACGATAGCGGACATCTTGCAACACCCGGTAGCAAACCGAAGTATATCTGATCTGGAAGAAGGTGATGCGGATGAATAAACCGGCACCATTAAGCCAGAGACAGTATGAGTATATGCAGCGATGCATGATTAGCTGGTTCAATGTGGCGGAAGGTGGAAAGCGAGGCGGTAAGAACGTGCTTGCAACGATGATCTTCTGTTCCCTGCTTGAAACGCACAAAAACAAGATACATCTGGTAGCAGGCGTATCGAATGCGACAGCAAAGCTTAATATCCTGGACTGTGACGGATATGGATTGCTCAATTACTTTGAGGGCAGACACCGCGAGGGAAAGTATAAGGATCGTGACTGCGTTTATGTTCAGACCAAGACCGGGGAAAAGATTGTGCTTATATCCGGTGGAGGTAAAGACGGGGATGAGAAGTTGATAAAGGGTAATACCTACGGCATGGCATATGTGACAGAAGCGAACGAATGCCACCCGAAGTTTTTGAAAGAGGTCTTTGACCGAACGATGTCAAGTTCCGACCGTAAGATATTTCATGATCTGAACCCGAAAGAGGAAGAGCATTGGTATTACACAGAGATACTTAAATTCCACGAGGAACAGCAGGAGAAAAATCCAGATTACGGATATAACTACGGACATTTTACTCTGGTGGACAATATGAGCATGACGAATGAGCAGATCAGAAAAGTTCTTAGCACCTATCAGAAAGGCACTGTGTGGTATAGACGTGACATTAAAGGCGAACGAGCAGTTGCAGAAGGAATCATTTTCCGGAAGTTTGCAGAGAACAATGAACCATATCTGTATGATGAGGATACAGATCCACTGTTTGAACGTGATATAAAGGGCAAACTGTTACACCGTCCATCGAAAATTACGATGGGGATTGACTTCGGTGGAAACGGATCTATGACAACATTTGTGCTGAAGCTTTACTTCCACGGATATCATGATCTGAGGACGGCAGAGGAAGCAAACTTGGAACTGTCACCAGACATTGATGCGGAAGCGATATGCAGTAAGTTTATAGAGTTTTTCAAATGCTGCCAGGAAAAGTACGGATTTATTGACTGGGTATTTCCAGACAGCGCAAGCACAACGATGATAAACAGCTTGCGAAGCGCCGCAAGAAAAGCAGGACTGCCATACCGGAATATTAAAGGTTGCCGTAAAAATGAAGTGTCAGACAGACCACGGACGTATGACATGCTGATGAATACCGGAAGGTGGAAGATAAACCGGAATTGCACAAAGCTGCGAAGTGCGATTGGAAAGCTGAAATGGGATCCGGACCACCCGGACAGACCAGAGGATAAGAATATTGGAAACTGTAATGACTGGTGGGATGCGGAGAACTATACAATTTTGGATTTTATTGAATATGTTGATCTGGACAGATAGGAGGATGTTGTAAGGAAAGAATGTGTAAATGCTTATTTAAACACGCTTGGATATAGCGTTAACAGTAATGCGCTTGGAATAATTGACAAGTGTTACAATTGGTATTCCAATCGGCTGATTGATGATTTCCATAAGAGGATTAATCTTAACAAAAAAGAAATTGAGTTATCAAGAATGAATTTTGCAAAAAGATGTTGTGCGGACGATGCGAATTTATGTGAAATCATATCTGTATCGCCTGAAAAAGAAGAAACAGCCCAACAGTTTATAAATGAGTTTTTGGAAAACAACAATTTCAATGTACGTTATCGCGAACAGTTGGAGAAAACGTCTGCTACTGGAACAGTGGGAGCTTATATTTATCTTCAAAATGCTGAGTATATAAAAGGCAATAATGATATTGTGGAAATTAGAGGTGGAGAGATACGGATTAATTACTGCGATGCAGATTGTATCATTCCATTGACGGTTGAAAATAAACTTGTGACAGAATGTGCTTTTTTTGCGACAAACATCGTTAAGGGGGAAGAGCGAACAACACTTGCTATTTTCACAAAAAACAGAGTTGGAACAAAGTTCTTATATAAAGCAGATACGATTGTTTTTGATGAATTTGGCAGAAGATTAGATTCAGAATCATCCAGTCTACAACTCGGCGATGTTAAACCATTTTCAGTGATGATGAATGCAGAAGTAAATAATATCGAGAACATGGAAGGCTATGGACTGCCAAAGATTTATAATTCGATTCCGTTATTCAAAGCAGTAGATCTGTGCTATAACATCCTTTATGGAGATCTGGATAAAGGGCAAAAGCTTGTTTTCCTCAATGAGTTGCTTGCGTGCATTCAGAAAGATGAAGATGGAAAACCGTATCTGACAGCACAACAGAAAGAGCTTTTTATTCTGCTTGGTGATTCTAGTGGAAAGCTGCCAGAAGAAAAGACACTTGTGCAAGAGTATAATCCAGAGATTAGAGTGGATCAGATTACAAAAGCGTTTGAGCTGGTTCTGTCGTTACTGTCTATGGAGTTTGGGTATGGCAGTAAGAAATATACTTTTGAAAATGGTCAGATTAAGACGGCCACAGAGTATATCGGAACAAAACAGGATGCCATGCAGGAGCTGAATAAGCAGCGAAAACAGGCAACCGATTATATTGAGGATATCATTCATGCGGCAATGTGGTTTTCAAATCAGTTTTCCGGGACTAATTATAATCTAAAAGAAGTATTGTCTATCGAATTTGATGATTCATATGTAGAGGATAAGCAGGCGAAACTCGAAGCAATGAGAGCGGATGCATTATCGTTCCCGGAAGTGCCAATTTTAAAAGTGTGGTATCTGATGGAAAAATATAATATTCCAGAGGATGAAGCTAAGAAATATATGCAATATACGAACGAACCAATTGACGATGTTGATGATTAGGGGGGGATTTAAAGGGCATTATCAGAACAGCAGATAGATGTTTTATCGGATAAATACATAATTGGACTTTACCAAGATTTAGAGGATGAGGTCATAGCTGATATTGCCCGGAGAGTGCAGAAAACTGGACGATATACTGAAACAGCGGAACTTATGGCAAAATCAATGGTAGAAAATGGATTTTCTGCGGATAAAATCCGTGTAGAAGTCATGAAAATGCTTCGTGCTGATAAAGATTTTCAGATGGCGGTTGCAGAAAACACTATGGCATATAAGCGAGAGGTGCAGCAGATTATTAATAATACCATAGAATCTGCAAAGGAAGCAGGAAAAACTTTGATAGCAGAAGCCGGTGATATGGCATGGAATAATGATCTTTCTATGTGGGAACAACAGGGGGAAGATCTGACAAAGCCGAACAGCTTAAGTAAATTTATAAAGGCATCTTCTTTGCAGACATCCGGAGCACTTAGGAATCTGACAAAAACGATGGGATTTAAGAATACAGCACTTGGCACAACTGGCGTAATGGATATGTATCAGCGAGAGATGGATCTCGCACTGATTAAGGTATCTACCGGAGCATTTTCTTTTGACCAGGCAGTCAAGGATTGTGTACATCGTTTGGCACAGAGCGGATTGAGAAGTATTGACTATGAAAGTGGAAGATCGTACCAACTTGACGTTGCTGCCAGAATGGCTGTCAGAACTGGAATGTCACAGCTATCTGGAAAAATTACGGAGGAAAATCTGAAAAACTCCAACCATGACCTTGTAATCACAACTCAGCACATGGGTAGCAGACCGGATCATGCGGTATGGCAGAATAAAGTGTTTTCTTATTCTGGAAAAAGCAAGAAATATCCGGATTTTGTCAAAGAAACAGGGTATGGAACTGTCACAGGATTAAAGGGAGCAAACTGTACGCATGATTTTTATCCATATTGGGAAGGTGCATCTATAATCCCAGAGGATATAAAAGAACCTGATCCAAGGATAATCGGCGGAAAGACCTATACTTATTATGAATCCACGCAGAAACAGCGTCAGATGGAGCGGCAGATCAGAGCGACTAAGAGAGAAATTGAAGCAATAAAAAGTATTGGTGGCGATGCACAGGATTTGCAGAATAAATTGCGTGGACAGATGGCAGATTACAAAAGCTTTTCAAAGGCTGCCGGGTTGAAAGAACGGGATAATCGACTTAGAGTAGAGAGTGGAAGCAGTACTCTGAAATCTACAAAGGCATATCAGAATGCTGTTAATATGAAAAATGCCGGGGCACTTTCAAATAAAACAGATCCGTTTGGTAGAAAAAGGGAAAAACATGCAATAAGTTATTATGAAGAAATAAGAAATCGAAGAAGTGATTATGTAATAAAACGGATATCTAAAAATGGTGGGGTTTCTGAAAAAGCTGCAAAGAATATATATGAACATGTATTTGTGGAAAAACATATATTTGCAGATGGTACAGAAAGACAATTTGATCCGGATTATGATATGTCTGAGTCATTTCGAAGAATTTTAGAAGGAAAAAATATAAAACCACATGATATCACAATGTTGAGACATGAAAATCTTGAATTAAATCTCATGAAGAAGTACAATATGGTGCATGAGGATGCGCATTCTCTGGCTGAACAAAAATATAACTATAAAAAAGAATTAGATGAATTTCTGGAAAGGATAGGTGGTTAAATGCTGCTTTTAAAGTTGTTGGAAGAATCAGATTCAGAAGTAGTGTACAGCTACTTCCCTGAAAAGAAAAAATACTTTGGAATTGTAAAAATTAATAAGATAACAGGAGAGATTATTGATGTTCAGACAGCAGATAATGACTTGCATAAGCGGTACATGCATCATGCAGTATCTAAAATTATCAGTTTTTGTGAAAAAGGTGATTTTCCAAAAGAAGAGATGGTTTCTTGGTATTGAGTGTAAAAGGCAATAGAGATAATAAATTATAAGCCAAACATATGTTTGTTTTATGTTGCTAATATGCAAAAAATATCATATAATACCACTAGGGGTGATATATTGAATCCTAGTAGATTTATCTGGTATCCTTGTCCGAAGTGTGGAAGCCACCTTTTGGCAATCAATAAAGATACCGAGGTTAAAAATTTGCCGTGCAAATGCAAGCACTGCAAACGAGAAAGTTTAATAACGATAGTGCCGATGATTAGAGCCGATTAGTCAAGTCTTAAATTAGGACTTGATTGATTGGCTCTTTTTAATGCCACAGATTGATGTAATGGCAACATAAAGGTTTGCAGAGTGGCAATTTTTTTTCTGCAGAAGATAATCAGGCCATCAGCAGATTTAAGAAATCATAATAGCGAGATTTCAAGATAGTGCAAGGAAGAAAACGAAGCGGTTATCATTACTGTGAATGGTTCGTCTTTCACCTCACGTTGTCCACTAAAAGTGGTGGAAACGAACGGTTGTCCAACCGCGCAAATGAAGGAAAAGTGTGGCTCGGGTAAATTAAGAATAGATTCAGCTGTGCTTGAATCAGACCCGAAATTGAAAAGCAAGAAAGAATGCAGTGGGAGAAAAAGGATAATTAGAAAATTTGTTTGAAGAACAGCATTTTTTAGGTGTAATGATAGAAAGTTTCTGTTATAATAATACCATGGCATTGATGGGAAGGAGGCGATTTTATGCCAGCAGTAAATGTTAATATTCAGCCGGAAATAATACGTTGGGCGTTAAGTCAGACACAGAAAGAAAAACTTGGCGATACGTTAATGAACAATATTATTCAGTGGCTTAATGGCACAAAGACTCCTACCTTTAAACAGATAGAGGATTTTAGTAAAAAAGCGAATATTCCTTTGGGGTATTTCTTCCTACAGACACCTCCTGTAGAGCAGATGGAACTGTTGGAATACCGGACAGTTGACAGTATTCAGCTTGTAAATCCAAGCCGTAACCTAATAGACACAGTTCACGAAATGGAAAATATTCAGGACTGGATGAAAGATTACAGGCAGGAACTAGGGTTTGAGGTACTTCCGATAGTGGGATGCATGAAGGATGTCAGGGATGCTCAGTCAATTGTGGACAGAATCCGCAAAGACTTGGAATTAGACACAACATGGTATGAGAAATGCAGAAATTCCAGAGAAGCATTTGGTTTTATCAGAGGACAGTTGGAGACATGCGGCGTTATTGTGATGATGAATGGTGTCGTAGGCAAGAATACACATAGGGCATTGGATATAAATGAGTTCAGGGCATTTACGATGGTAGATGAATGGGCACCTCTTGTTTTTATCAATGCGGCAGATTCTAATGGAGCACGTTTGTTTTCGCTATTACATGAGGCCTGTCTCTTATACACATCTGACGCTGCCGACGACTCCTTACGTGTAGA
>ENA-OXQY01000292-OXQY01000292.1-human-gut-metagenome-genome-assembly--contig:-NODE-292-length-13611-cov-9.489304_pt1 | contig 13611 bp, 6 predicted proteins | sample MGYA00249588_ERZ652575 | MGnify/ENA primary metagenome ERZ652575 (study PRJEB26925, sample SAMN05826562) | human gut metagenome | biome: ENVO:2100002; feature: ENVO:00000062; material: ENVO:00002003...
TGGGCTCGGAGATGTGTATAAGAGACAGCCATTATATAAATCATGCATTCCTTCATAAAATTTAGAAGTAAATTTACTGTTAATTTTCTGAACTGCACCTGTATTCTCCAATTTAGATGTACCGGAATTTTTACACTCCGAAAAAGATCCCTGAAGCGAACTGATACTGCTTTTCACTTGATTCAATTCCAAAATTTCACTGTTAAGCTTTTCAATTTTTGTATTATAATTCGCAATCTCACTCTGTTTTTGCGCAATCTCTGCATAACACTGCGACTTCGTCATGCCTTCTCCTCCACTGTATATCACTTTTTATCTTAAACACTTTCATGTTTATGTTCAATTATTTTTCTCATTTTTCAGGATTATCCATGCGGGTTCCTGTTTTTCAAGAATCCGCATGGATAAAAGATTAGCCTCTTACAGCCGCAGCTCCCTGTGCATCATCATCCTGCCTGTTCTGCATGTAATTCTGAATGAAATCAGAAATACTCTGGATTGCATCCCTTGCATTCTCAAGTGCCGGTTTGTATTCATTCTCAAAACGTTCAATGAATGCGTCTGCAGTCTGGTTTGTCCAGCCATCCTGCAACTGACCATTCATCTGCACTAAAGAATTGATCACATCGTCAAGTGCTCCTGCCTGATTTGAGTACACGCTCACTCCACTTGTAAGCACCTCATAATCCACTTTGTTTACTGCCATCTTTTTGTTCCTCCTTAAAATTTTTATTATATGGTAAATCTGCATATACAGAATTCCATCATGATAATTTTACTGTTTTAATTTTTGTCAGCTCATTCTCATTCACATAGAATGCATCGCAAAATTCTATTGGTTTTGCATATTTTTTTGCAATGCTCACTGACAGATCACACAGTTTAATATTGGATATATCATCAAAAATAATATATCTCCGGTTATCTTTTACAATTTTCATTAAATCTGGTGCACTGAATGGAATTGCCGCATTTTCCACATTGGTCATAAGTATGAGCACTTTCATCATGCGGTATTTGCCGAGCATTCCTTTTATAGTTCCAATTATTTTTTTGTCTGCGCTTATCTCTGCAATTGCGTCCGAGCTTTCAATGACAACTACGATCCAGTTCTCATCATCCAATGCAGCTTCCTGTCTCTGTGCAAAATCTTCATATCTGCTCTGCACCCGCTGATCGACCTCATCAAAAATGGTCCGGATAGATCCTGTTGTATTGTCATATACAGCTGTGTCCGGATGAAATTCATAATCAGCCCATCTCCGTGTCATATCATCCAGAATGTACAGGTCTGTACCTCCAAATGCCGGAAGCAGCATTGCTTCAAGCAGGTATTTTACAAAGATATCTTTTCCTTTTTCCTTTTTACCTGAAATCGTAAACATTCCTCCCTGCGCAATTTCTAACATCATTGGAGAAACCGTATTATAATCAAGTCCCAGCATTACTTTTCCTTCCTCTAAATAATCCGGGTAAGTTTTCTGGATGTAGGATAGTGTCAGTTCTTTTGGAATTTCCGGTATTATCGCAGCTTTCATTCCGGTGTATTTTTCATTCTGTTTCTTCACAAAATCCTGTATCTTCTGTACACGTTCGAATTCTTTTTCGCCTTCAAATGACAAATACATCTGGCTTTCATAAGTGTGCTTGTTCAACTGGATCAAACATCTTCCCGGAATATTTGGCAGCTTCATTCTGCAGCCCTCAAACAACATTCCATACTCTGATGTTTCATTACAAAACAATGCAATTCGTCCTTCAAAATTATTCAGATAGCGATAGCCAATACCGGAAGTCTGAACATTTGCCACAACAAATGAAATACCAACTGCTATTCCATCTCTGCACAATGGCAGCAGATAATCCTGATCCTGCAGATACATTTCTTTCAATGCCGTCAGATTATCAATCACTACAACAATCTGTGGCAGGTCACGGTACCCGGCTTCTTTATAGGCAACAAAAGAACTTACCCCAGACTGTGCCAGTATTTCTTTTCGTTTTACCATCTCTGTTTGCAGCAATTTAAACAGATTTTTTAATTTTTCATCATCTGATACGCACACGACACCACCACAATGATGAAGCTCTGCAAAATTGCGCAAAATCATGGAGCCAAAATCGATAATGTAAAGATTTACCTCCTCCGGTGTATAGTTTTCTGCAAGACTTCGGATAATCGTCTGTAATACATTTGTCTTTCCGCACTGTGCAGAACCGATCAGTATATAGTTCTGTGCCGTAATGTTAATTTTCAGTTTTTCCTGACTTTGTCTGTCCGGATCATCCAGAAGACCTATATATGCATAAATTTCTTCTGAATCCAGCCTCTCCCCATTCTCATAGGTTAATAATTCCGGCAATGGCGGCATGCAAATATTCGAAAGTCTTCTGATTCCTTTTTCTTCGCAATATTCTGCTATATAATCTACAATTGCCTCCAGCTGGTTCTTCGTATGGGAATCCTTCTTTTTTATTTTCTTTTTCTGGTAAACCACTTTTTTTATTCCAGCAAAATTCAGTTCGGAAACACTAAATTCTTTATTTCCCTCACTCTCATCAAGCGTTGCAGGTGCCCCGCTGAATGCCGACTGAAACAATTCAAATATCTCATTGTTACCAACCTGCAGATATGCCCGTCCGGGTTCTTTAATCTCCGCTGCAAGCGGTGTTTTTAAAACTTCATTACTGTCCTCTTTAGACTGTACTTTCAGACAAAGTTTAAATTTTGAATTTGACCAGATCTGCCCATCTACCACACCGCTTGGTTTCTGTGTTGCAAGAATCAGATGTACTCCAAGACTTCGTCCAATACGAGCTGCAGATATCAGCTCTTTCATAAAATCTGGCTGTTCTGCCTTCAGCTCTGCAAATTCATCCACAATAATTACCAGATGTGGTAATGCTGTCTGTACTTTTTTCTCTTTATACAGTTCAATATATTTATCAATATGATTCACACCAGCCTGTGCAAAAAGGTTCTGACGCTTCATTAATTCTGCCTTTATTGACTTTAATGATCTCTGCACTTCATTTCCATCAATGTTAGTGATTGCACCGATCAAATGCGGCAGATTCCGAAACTGATTCACCATTCCACCACCCTTGAAATCGATAATGACAAATCCTATCTCATAAGGATGAAATATCGTTGCAGCCGACAATATATAACTTTGCAGTATCTCGCTCTTACCCGATCCTGTGGTTCCTGCTACCAGTCCATGTGGTCCGTGAAATTTTTCATGCAGATCCAACGTCACAATTTCATCTTTCGCATTCACTCCCAGAGGTGCTGCCATTGTCTTGTAGATCTGTGATTCACTCCATCTTTTTCCAAGGTCTAAATCTTCCGCCGCAAATATATGAAGCAGTTCAAATAATGTAATATTTTTTCTGAGTGAATTTTCAAGGCCAATCTCTTCACAATAAACCGGTGCCAGCATTTGCACAACAGCCCCTGCCTGCATATCCGATATTGCCTGATACTCAAAGTCCTGCACTCTGTTTCCGTTTTCTGAATGACAGATATTCCCCTGCTGTTCCGATAATAATGTGATAATCTCGTCGCAGTGCAATGGCAATTTTTCAGCACTCGTCTCAAAAAATACAAATGTCATTCCCAATTCTGCCGCATTCTCAATATATCTTGAAATCGGATGGTTTTTGATTCCAAATTCATTTTCCACGAGAACCACACAGTAATATGGAATATTTTTTGTCTGTTCTCTGTAATTTAATTCACGAAATAAGTTTTCAAAAAGAATATTTTTGCTCTCATTATTACAGACAATATTACGTGTTCCCTTATCGTTTCCAAGATGTGGCAGCATGCGGACCCATTCATATTGTTTTTCATCATCCACAAGCAGGAAAAGTCTGACATCTCCATAATAATGTCTGACAGATACATCGATCACAATGTTTTTAAACATTGCATATAACGCCTTTTTAGCCCCTACAACCCCAACTGCATTTGCATTTTTGAAGTCTGTATAAACAGGTGCATGATCAATTTTCAAATACATCTCACAGATTTTTTCAGGCATATCCGTAAGTTCATCTCCAACCTCCATACGTTCCTGCTTTTTATAATCGACCTGCCGTGCAGAATCAACACTTCCCTGACCAAGATAAACCCGAAGGAAATCTTCGTCTTCCCTCGTTTTTTCAAACAATCTGCGGTCAAAATTCATCGCTGTATCAACATCCACTCCAATATCACAGTAGGTATCCCTTAAGCTTTCCGCCTCTTCCCGGCGCTTTATTTCAATTTCTTCTTTTTTCTTATCAATATAACTGTTGTATTTTGTAATACGTTCCTCACAGTCCTGTTTATATTTTTTATTTCCCGATATAAAACCTAATATGGTAGTTACAATTCCAAGTGCCATAGAACATACGCTCAAAATCACATACGAACCAGATGAACCGGAAGTGTTCATAATACCACGAAACACAACAACAAGCCCCAGCATTGTAATGGAAGGCATCAGATTCATAACGATATTGTTTTCCGGTTTTTTCGGAATCTCCGGTGCATCCAAAATTTCTATTTTATCATCTGGAAGTTGTTTTTTGATTCTGGTATTTCGATTAAACAATGGATATTTCAACCCATTCACACGATGCCTGATCTCATGCACCGGTATATTTTTCACCTGTAGTCCTGCCTGATCAAAATAGATTTTTCCTTCTTTAAAATAGAACTGATACTCATCTACCGAAAAGAAATCACAGTCATGAAGTTCCACACTTTCCTCTATTCTCTGTCCATTTCTGAGTACTCCAAACGCAGACTTAATTGCATCAAGATAATAGCACTTTCCTTTTTTTTGTATAACCAGCCGTATATTTTTCTCAAACTGACTTTTTAAAAGAATCGCCGCTCCCGGCTCCGAAGAAATCTCTATCTGCCCCGGAAGATCAATGTACCAGTTATAATTTGGCACCTTTGCCTCAAAATCAATCATAAAACGCAGTTCAAACGCTTCATTTCCTGTATTGGAATAACAAACTGCTATGATATCCCCATGACTGATCTCCATGGAATATAATTTTCGCATATCGCCTTTGCTGAAATATAGCTGATCTGCACAGTCAATATTCCATTCATCGCTGCATGCTGTAAACTCTATCTCAATCTCTGAAAAGAAAGTCTCCGGGTTAAGTCGAAATTCACAGGATGATGTTGTTCCAAGTTTCACATTCTCCACACCTGCTGCAATTTCAAACTCTTTATACACCGTTCTGTTACTGACAATTACTTTATACTGATAACAACTGAAAATATTATCCGTCTCCTTTATATCAGCCACCCCTTAATAACCTCTAGCGCTCCTACATCTGTAATTCCTTCATTATCAGCAGATCGACCATATTTTTTCAGTTTTCCTTTTCCTCTCACACAAAAAGTGAAATCCGTATTTTCAAAATGTATGGCATTTTCATTTTTTACATTGCAGTATGGATCATCTCCAAAATCTCCGATAAATATTGGCATTCTCTCTTTTAAACGATTGATATAATTCAAAGTATCCCGATTTGTGATTCCTATACAAATAAGTTCTGTTGGATTTAGCCCCTCTACAATTTCCCCTATAAAATCATTTATATTTCCTGCACAAAATACTATAACTCTGCCGGAGTTTCTTTCTTTTAAAACTTTATTAATTGTTTGCAATACCGGCTGTATAGGAATCTGTGTCTCAATATCACTGTGGTCATACCTCAGTGTATGATATCCTGCTCTTACAAAAAAGTCTGATATCTCATCATATTTTCCTATATGTCCCAGCAATCTCTTTTTCCTCTTGTTTTGATACCATACCCTTCCATTCAGATCACTTTTGTAATAATCCGGATGCATGAACACAATAGTTCCTTTGAAACCTTCTTCATTTTTCTTTTGTGTATAACAGATTTTTATGTTTTCTTCTGTTTCCAACCATTCTTCTTTTAAATCGTAGGTTTCTCTTGGCACCATTTTCTGATTATTGCAACGCCCCTTCACTGAACCTGCAAGTATCCAAACTAGTTGTACTAAAAATATGACATATGAAACACTTGCAAATATTAGGAAATAATTTTCTCTTCTTATTTTTTCAACGGTAAAACACTTTTCTATAAATACTGTGATTCCAATAACATTTAATGCAATTAAAATCCTATAGAACCAAATGTACCCCTTTTTCAAAAATTCACTTTGAAGGATTGCCATACATGCACCAATTGCTAATGCATACGTCATTAATATACTGAATCCTATCATAAATGTACTTGTTAACATATTCTTTATTCTCCACATTGCATTTTTATTTTATTAGCTATTTCTTTTGCAATGTCATTTAGATAAGGTTTTTTATGATGAAAACAGTATATCATATGCGTTCATGCATTGAAAATACTGTTCAGTTAAGAAATGCTGTATTTTTCAGGTGGACTAATGCGTAGAAAGCAGGTGTATGATGAGTTCAAATCATTTTTTTGTGTATGACAAAAAGACAGATTGCATATCTGCCTCATAACGCAGTATAATGGTGACGAAATTAATTTTATAGACGTGTTTGGTATTTTTATTACCACCATTTGTATGTTTTGGAATAATTAATCAACAATTCTGATTATATGTTTTATCTTTTACGCAAAATATGTTCCTTTCTGATGCGCCTGTCCAGTAAATCATACGGTTGGTTGTTCGTTGAGACTTTTGCGATACACTTTCCTTTCACATAGAACTCAATTTTTTCACCGAACAATCCTTTTTTCAATCTCGTACTCTCAATTTCACTGATGTCAAATTTTTTCACGATCAGTCCGCGTCTGCGTGTCACTCTTGTTCCATTTACTGAAAATCTGTCAGTTATAAGGTCTATGAAAATAATCAAGGAAATTACCCCCAATACAAGCATCGGACGGAAAAATATTATGTTCGTCTCATTCTGCTCGATCATTACCCATACCATCCAGCAGAAAAAGCCTACCGACATTGCGGAAACAGCTTTATAAACGCCCCTTGTTTTTAATGTAAATTTATCAACGGTCATTCCCGCTTTGTCGCATGGGATTTTCTTAGCTTCCAGCATTCCTGCTAATATTGCGCCATCTGACAGATTATTATCAATCCTGAAAAGCTTTTTCTTCCCGGAATAAAATTCATACCCACCATCTAATCTTTCCGTTATTCTTGTAATGTCTGCAAATGTATAATAATGCTTTATGCCTATGTAACTGCGATAGATGATTTTGTCGCCCTTCACCCAGATTTTCCAGACGTGCGTGCCTAACACCGAACATATAGCTAATAATTCTAAACATCCAAAAATACCTCCTGTAAACCAGTTCAACTGATCATCTACATAAGCTCCAATAAGACATATCAAAAAAAACAACAAACCTACATACATTATGAAAGCCAGTTCAAACGGATACCCTATTTCCAAATTCTCAAATAAACTTTGTGGAGTCTTTTTGTCATCCAAATTATAAAACTCCGGATATTTTTTCTCATTATACACATTCAGATAATGAATCACTACCGCTGCTGCCACCCACGGAGCTATTACTTTTATTAATGTTACAAGAAATGCTAACATGTTTTTCTCCTCCAGATTCTTATGTAAATGCACATATAAATTGATTTACATGTCCATCAATATCCACGGCATCCTTAAGATTACTAAGATACAGGTTATTCCTTATAGAATTCTTTATCTTGTCCTTCACACCACCTACCAATTTTTGTCCGAAATAATTGATAATCATGTATTTTAATGCTTCCTTTCTTCCAAGATGTTCAGTGGCTCTCTTTCTGGCACTTCTACAGACATTTCCACTTATACGATCCCACTTGGTTTTTGATTTCAGAACTCCAACCCGCACATTTAAATCATTCAATATTTTTGTATACTCTTTTTTATGTGGCTGGTTTCTTCCATGAATAATATCGCTTAACGATCGCTTTTCCCGCAGTTTTATCTTCTCAGTGCTTATACGTCGTTTCTCCATCCACGCAGAAATTCCCTTCTCATCTCTCAACTGCTTTACCGCTTTATCCCAGCCAATACCACTCTTAACCTTATCAACCGCTTTATCCAGACCGCCAAACACCAATGTTGTACCTGCACTCCACACGCCTGTTTCTACCACTTCTCCAACATCAATATTCTGTTTTCCTTCTATAAATTTCTGTTCAATTGCATTAGCGGTGCTATCAATCAATCCATTACTAGCCGCAGTAACCAAAAGTCCAGCTCCTGTTCCTGCAATTGCCCCTTTGACTACTCCTTTTGCAGCCTCTAATCCCACTTTTCCCCAATCAATATCAATTTTTTCTCCATTCTGTATAGCACCTACCATTTGACTTCCTGTTTCAATAACGCCACTTACAATACCGCCTACAAGTGCCCCAATTACAACTGTTGGCCATTCCCCATCATTATCTTCAAAATCTTCCGGTCTATCCCAACAATAAATATATGGATTTAATGTAAACGGCATTTCCGGGAATCCTTTGATCAGATCCTCACTTACAAACCGCCCTGTTCTGGAATCATAACGTCTTGCCTGTGCAAAATACAACTCACTGATTTCATCCATCTGATATCCGGTGTAACCAAATGGCTGCGTATACTTCTCATTCTTATACACAGGCATACCAAATTCATCATATGCATACAAAGCATCTATCTCTCTTTGCATATCTACCATACACATCGTGCTTCCATGATCATCCTGCAAATAATATGTGCTTTTTCCATTTTCAAGCATTCCAGCTGCTTTTCCATCCCAGAAAAACTGCTGTCTTCTTCCAGAATGTTGTTCATTGCTTTGTAAAAGATTATGATATTTTCTTGTCAGATCCAGCGTGTAGTGTATATCTTTTTTTCCAGATATTTGTTGTCTGACTCGCTGTCCGAGACCGTTATATGCATATTCTGCTATATCAATAATTCCATTTTCAAATTTTTGAACCTTTTTTAACCTATTTGTACAGTCAAATGTAAATTCTTTTAATACTTTACCATCTTCACAGATTTTTCGAATATTGCCTCTCCGATCATATTGATAAGTCTTTTCAAATAAATTGCCCGTCTCACTGACAAGCTGATTATTCGCATTGTAAGAATACTGTGTTATTGATTCATTTTCAAAATCCTTTTTCTCCATGCGATTTCCAAAGGCGTCATATGTATATTCTCTAAGCCTCTCTTTGTCTCTGCTGACATGTATCAGCCGATTTACTGCATCATAACCATAGGTATAGCTTACATTCTGTATTCCTGTTCCACTCCGCTTTTGATCAACTGTTATTTTATTTCCCGCATTATCATAGGTATAGTCATAAGAATCGATTATTTTTTTCTGATCATGATGCGTGATTTTTGCTATTCTTCCAATATTATTATACGAATACGATGTAACTACATCATTAGGAAGATGTTTTTCTTTAAAACGCCCCATTTCATCATAGTCATATGTAATCACACCAGTTTCATTTTCTAGTTGTATAAGCTGATTGGCTATATTGTAGGTATAATGCACCTCGTTTCCATCCGGGTAAACTATTTTCGTTTTCTCTCCCATATTGTTCCACTCATAAGAAACTTTTTGACCATCTGCATCTGTAACAGAAAGCGGTCTTCCCATTTTGTCCAGACGGATTCTGGTACTTCCTATCCAATCTTTCATTTCTTCTAATTGTCGAAGTGCATTATAAGAAAGTTTTACTTTCTGACCATCTGCATACACTATCTCACTTATCTGTCCAGTTGGATTATATTTGTAGTTTGTAACACAACCATCACGATCTGTTTTGGCTGCCATTCTTCCATTTCTATCGTAAGAAAAACATTCAACCGCACCCAATGGATCTTTGATCTGGATCACATTTCCTTGCAGATCCCATTTATAATCAGTAACAGAGTCGCTCTCCCCTTGTTCCCCGGTACGTTTTATCTGTAAAAGATTTCCAACCTTATCATATGTGTAATATGTCTTGTTGTTTAAAGCATCTGTCACACACGTCAAATCGCCATTTGGAGAGTATTCGTAAGATGTTCGATTTCCATTTTCATCAATCATCTCTACCACATTGCCAACTGCATCATATGAATAATGCCGTACTCCACCTGCTGGATTTATTAAATCTGTCAAGCGATTAAGTCTGTCATACTTCATCTGAACACATTCACCTAATGCATTTGTCCGCTGGATCAGATTATCTTCATTATCATATGTATAAATTTCAACTGCCCCATCTGGATATTGAATCTTATGTAACCGTCCACCTTTTTCATACAAATATTCTGTACTGCTGCCATTCGGATAACAAATCCTCTGTACCTGATCCATTTTATTGTAATAGACACTCGTCGTATTTCCTTCTACATCCGTTACACTGTTCCGTCTGCCCATTTCATCATATGTATAAGATGTAATGTCACCTAATGCATTTACAATTGTAATCAAATTTCCATCCTTATCGTAAGTAAAGGATGTCCTTTCTCCATCTGAATCTAAAACTTCTATTATCCGATTTGCACAATCATAGGTATACGATGTAACGTTTCCTTCCGCATCCGTAACTGCAATACAGTTTCCGAGAGCGTCATAGTTATACTTTATCGTACTCCCATAAGGTAAAACTTCTTCCTTCAGCCGGTTTTCCTTATTATAAATATAATTGTATACAGCCTTATCCGGCATTATAATACCGGAAATATTCCACATTTTATCATATAAATATTTAGTTGCTGCGCCTTCTTTATCTATTAAATATTCCAGCTGTCCTATGCCATTATATTTTGCTTTTAAAGTATATCCATCATAATCACAAATTTCTGTTAAATTTCCATTTTTATTATACTGGTATGTACGTGTATCTCCATTAGCATTTTTTACACTTACAATTCTATCTGCCACATCATACTGATATGAAGTCTCATTTCCATTTCCATCCACTGTCTTAATGACACGGTTCAAATTATCATACTGATATTTTTCTACACCGCCGGTTGCTTTTTTTATACAAATAATGTTTCCCCGATCATCATATGTAAAAGCAACTTCACTGCCATCCGGCTGCACTACTGTAGTTGGTCTTCCTGCCTTATCATTCTCAATTTTGACAATAGCTCCATCCGCATTTTCTGTACAGATCAAATTTCCATGTGCATCATAATAATGCTTTAATCTTGCTTTACCATTTATACTCACATTTAATAAATGGTTATTTGCATCATATGTCATATTGATTCTGCGTTTTGCTTCATCTGTTACCTGCGTCAGATTTCCTCTGTTATCATATGCCATACGTCTTCTATTTTTATTACGATCCATTACGCAGACACATTGATTTTTATCATTATAAATATATTCTTCCCTTGTTCCATCCTCATAGAGAGTTTCCGTATGACGATATAAATTATCATGCACATATATTATTTTTTGGCCATTACGCTCCGTACAAATAACTCTCTTTTTTACATCATCATACAAAAATTCCATCACTCCACCATCTGGAAATTTCTGACGCGTAATACGATGTTTATTATCATAATCGTTACATATGGTAGTAACTCCACCGGCATTCTCAACATGTGAGATTCTTCCGTCAACACCATATTGATACTGATAGACTCCACCATCTGGAAGTGTGACTGTTTCCAACAAATTTTCTTTATATGTAAGTAATATCTTTCTTCCTGACTGATCTTCAACTCTTACCAAAAGATTTTTTTCATTATAATAATAAGAAAAGATATTTCCATTATCTGCACAAGCTGTTTCCAATAAACCACTTTCATTATATGAGAATGTTATTCCTCTGCCGTTTATATCTTCCGCACGCACCAATTTTCCCATTTTATCAAACTGCATGCTATCTAGTCCTGCACGACACAATCTATACCCTTCTTCATTCTCAAACAGTATTTCTAAAGCAGTTCCTGTTCCCTTATAACTTCCATCATTTTCTTTTTCAAAATATAAGCATTGTCCATCATACATATGAATGCAAGCGCTTATTTCCGTTTTCTTTTCTAAAGAAATTTCATAGTTATGTCTAAAACTTTTTCCAATTGTTCCTGTTGTATCATCTTTTGAATTGTAATACCTATGAAATGAAAGATTTATTTCTCCTCCTACAACCAGATCTTCCCTATCATACACAAAATTCCCGGTTGTCATATTCACAGGATCACCACAATAATTTGTACCAGCAGCATCTGTTCCCAGCAATTCTTCCTGAATTTCTTTTTCTACCGTTGCCTGAGCATCTTTCAGATCTGCAACTGCGGCATCGAGAACACCTTTTTGTGAAGCCATATCAAGGTTACCTCCGGCAGGATCTATCGTCTGTGCCAGAGTATTCATTAACTTAATGATTTTTTCTGCACATGTATTCATCTCTGCTCCGTGCTTGAGATAGGCTGTATCTACATGTTCTACGGCTGTAAAAATCTGTTCGATCTGTTCAATGGTTGTATCATGCTTATTTAGAACAGTCTGGTAATAACCATCCATTTGAGATAAATAAGCATAACTGTCTAACGTATGCAGCCAGTTTTTAATTTTTACATCCATGTAATCAATACTATTCTTTATAATCTGCCAGATACCATCGGAAGATGTATCATTCACATAACTTATCAGCTTTTCTTTTGCTTCCTGTGAAAAATCCCTGAACATTTTCTTATCCCCATGCTTTCTTTTTCTTCCTATGAAGAAAATGTTTCTGAATGTGTCTTTTCTTTCGTCTCAACCGAGCTTTTTCTCTGTTCCATGTAGGAAATCGTATTTTCCAACAATAAAACAAATGCCTCCTGCATTTTCTGATACTGTTTTCCCATTTCCTCAATCTGAATAATCGTACTGCCTCCACATTCTCCGACATCCGGTATTGTAACTTTCTTTGCAGACCATTCTGTATGCAGATTTTTTAACTCCACAATATAACTGCCTAATTTCTCTGTATCTATAACATTTGTCATCATCTGCCCCTCCTAGAATAAATACTGATCATTTTCATCTATTTCAGCTTTAAATTTTTGACACGTTTTATTTACATTCACACCATGTTCTGTGATCACATTTTTTAATTCCCCAGCATAAGTAATAAAGGTATCCAATGCCTGTGCGGTTTCCCCTTCCTTAATGGCATCTTCCCTGATTTTTTTCATAATTTCCAAATACTTGTCTACACCTGACTGTAACTCCGTCTCATTATCTGAAAGAGTTGTTCCCATATCTAAAACATAATCATCATCTATTTTAAGTGCCGTTCCTGCCATGTTGTACTTCCTTCCTTTGAATTGATCTGGTTATTTCTTGTTTGATGTATTTGCCGACGTTGCTCTTGCTGCCGCCTCACGGGCTGCTGCTTCTCTCGCCGCTGCCTCTCTCGCTTCCTGTTCTGCTCTCTCAATTCTGGCTATTTCTGCATTAAGCTGAGCGATTCTGTTGTTACAATCCTGTATCGCCTGATTACACCCTGCTATTTCATCCTGTTTTCTTGTAATCTCCAATGCAACACGCTCAATCGCTTTATCCAGTCCGCTGGAAGCATTCCAAAAAGCTGCACCATTATATAAATCATGCATTCCTTCATAAAAT
>ENA-OXQY01000297-OXQY01000297.1-human-gut-metagenome-genome-assembly--contig:-NODE-297-length-13526-cov-43.810779_pt1 | contig 13526 bp, 9 predicted proteins | sample MGYA00249588_ERZ652575 | MGnify/ENA primary metagenome ERZ652575 (study PRJEB26925, sample SAMN05826562) | human gut metagenome | biome: ENVO:2100002; feature: ENVO:00000062; material: ENVO:00002003...
GCGATGCCCTGGGCTAGGAGCTTTTGGGCCTTCAGCCCGTACTTGAACCACATGCAAAAGTTCTGTTATATATAGTAGCGGCAAAGAACCGCAACCATACTTGCTGAACTTTTAAATCAGAAACCGACTGCCCGAATCTGTCAAACCGAGAAGACCGGCAAATCTGATTTTACTTGATGATTCCCTCTTCTACGAAAATCTTCTTCAAGATCTGGACAGCCTGCTCAACCTGCTCTCTTGTATGAGTAGCCATGAGGGCAAAACGTACCAATGTATCCTGAGGAGCACAAGCTGGAGGAATAACAGGGTTGATGAACACACCTGCATCGTAAGCCATCTTGGTAACAACGAATGTCTTCTCAGCATCGCGTACGTAGAGAGGAATGATAGGACTCTCTGTCTCGCCAATCTCGAAACCTTCCTCGCGGAAACGCTTCAAGGCATAGTTGGTTACATCCCAGAGATTCTCGAAACGCTCTGGCTCATTCTGAATGATGTGAAGAGCCTCGAGAGCTGCTGCTGTGGCAGCTGGAGTGTTAGAGGCGCTGAAGATGTAAGTACGGCAGTTGTGACGGAGGAAGTTGATTGTATCCTTGTCTGATGCGATGAAACCGCCGATAGAAGCCAGACTCTTAGAGAATGTACCCATGATGAGGTCTACCTCGTCGGTCAGACCGAAGTGGTCGCATACACCACGACCCTGCTTGCCGAATACGCCAAGACCATGAGCCTCGTCTACCATGATAGAGCAGTTGTACTTATGCTTGAGCTTAACGATTTCAGGCAAGTTAGCCAGATCGCCCTCCATAGAGAACACACCGTCAACAACGATGAGTTTGATAGCCTCCTGAGGGAGCTTAGAGAGCACGCGCTCCAAATCTTCCATATCGTTGTGCTTGTAGTGGAGCTGGGTAGCGAATGAGAGGCGGCGGCCATCTACGATACTTGCATGGTCGCGGTCATCGCAGATAATATAGTCGTTACGACCTACTACGCAAGCCAAGACACCCTGGTTTACAGAGAATCCTGTAGAGAAACACAAAGTTTCATCCTTGCCCATAAACTCAGCAAGCTCCTTTTCGAGCTGCACGTGCAAATCGAGCGTACCATTGAGGAAACGGCTTCCTGCACAACCAGAACCATACTTGTCGAGCGCAGCCTTTGCTGCATCAATAACACGCTGGTCATTAGTCAAACCCTGATAAGCATTAGAACCGAACATCAGAATTTTATGACCATTGATGTCGGTTACCTCTGTCATCTGCTTACTTGTGATCTCACGGAAATATGGATACACACCGGCAGCCATATACTTCTGAGGTTCACGATAATTCTTGTATCTTTCTTGTAATTGTCCCATTATTAATAGGTGTACTTTATTTTCTTTTTTTATACTTTTCTAACTTTCAGGGTGCAAAGATACAAAAAAGAACTCAATAAACGGCTTTTTTTATAAGAAAGTTTACTTTTATAGTTTTTTTAATCGATATTTCTTGTTATTTTGGGTATTTTTATTACTTTTGTAGCCTAAATTTTACAAACTCTTGACTATATAATGAAGAAAAAGATACTTTTCATCATGAATCCGATTTCAGGAACAGCCAGCAAGGCGGCAGTTCCCAGTCTGATAGATTCTGTTTTGGACAAAGAGCTTTTTGAGTACGAGATAAGAATGACTGAAAGAGCTGGGCACGCTTCGGAGATTGCTACCGAAGCGAAGAACAACCATGTAGATGTGGTTGTGGCGGTTGGTGGTGACGGAACCGTCAACGAGGTGGCCCGCTCACTGGTTCACTCCGATACAGCCCTCGGCATTCTGCCTTGCGGTTCGGGCAACGGATTGGCAAGACATCTGCTGCTCCCGATGAACCTGAAGAAATGCATAGAGGTCATCAACCAATGCGAGATTCGCGATCTGGATTATGGTGTCATCAACGACCACCCGTTCTTCTGCACCTGCGGCATGGGCTTTGACGCTTTCGTCAGCATGAAGTTTGCCGAGAGCGGCAAGCGTGGTCCTATCACTTATGCTGAAAATATCCTGCGCGAGGGATTGAAGTATAAGCCTGAGACTTACACGCTGGAGGACGAGACGGGCACCAAACAGTATAAGGCGTTCCTCATTTCCTGTGCCAACGCATCTCAGTATGGCAACAATGCCTATATTGCCCCTCAAGCATCCATGAGCGACGGTTTGATGGATGTTGTCATCATGGAACCATTCGATGTAATCGAGGCGCCTCAGGTAAGTTTCGACATGTTCAACAAGACGTTGGACAAGAACTCGAAGATCAAGTCGTTCCGCTGCAAGAAACTCCATATCACCCGCAGTCAGCCAGGCGTAATCCATTATGATGGCGACCCTGTGATGACGGGGGCAGAGATTGATGTTCACCTGGAAGAAAAGGGAATCAAGATGCTGGTGAACCCATTTGCCAACAAGAACGACCGCAAGCCGAACATGATTCAGTCTGCCTTTGCCGATTTCTTCAACGACTTCAATGCCGTGCGCGATGATATTCATAAAGACATCCAGCGCCAGAGCAAAAGAGTAGAAGCTATCAGCAAACTGGTACAGAAGAAGCTGAACCTTTAGATAGAGATTAGTGAGTAGTGAGGATGTGTCATAAGCCACACCCCATACGCCCTGAAAGGGCAGAAGCTCCTAGCCCAGGGCAGCGCCCTGGGTATAATGGCAATCAGCAAGACGCCCTGTAAGGGCAAAAGCTTTGTACATTGCCCAGTATTTTGAAGCTTTTGCCCTTACAGGGCGACAAGTTTGTGTCCATAATTACCCAGGGCGATGCCCTGGGCTAGGAGTTTCTGCCCTTTCAGGGCGTGTGGAGCTTATATGCGAAACTTGAGTTCATTAATCACTAAGATAAAATTCTTCCGTTATTTTCCTATACCATTCCGAGCGGTTTTCCTGCGAATCCATCATCGTTTCAACATGCTCTTCATAAGGCGAAATGCGATGCTTGGCAAAACTCAGCATAAAGCGCTTGGGCTGCTTGCGCTCTACCGTCTTTACACCACACTTCCGTATAAGATAAAAACCTAATATACAAGACTCTGCAACAAACTGCTCCACTACTTCTACGGGAACAATTGCAGAGAAAATACCATCATCAGAAAGCAGCCGTTTTACCCCCGCAAACAAATCACGGAACGGAAGACTGTCCGTATGTCTCGCCATCGTCCTCTTACTGTCCGGATTTTTCAAGCTATCTACAAAGAATGGAGGATTGCTCACTATCGCATCAAAAACACCGGCAGCCTTCAAACCTTCAGCAGTTTCCGATGCACCACCATCAGCCTTCAAACCTTCAGCAGTCTCCAAAGTCTCAGCAGTTTTCGAAACACCGGCTCCCCCGAAATCCTGCAGTCTGCAGCATTCTATTTCCACCCTGTCGCGAAACGGACTTGCCATCACATTCTCTCTCGCCTGTCCGCAGGCATCAGCATCCATATCAATCCCTACGACCTCAGCTTCAGGAAAACGCTGCGCCATCATGAGCGAAATCAGTCCCGTTCCGGAACCAATGTCCAGAATCCGCCTGCCACCTTGCGCCCATGCACCCAGCAAAACGCCGTCAGTTCCCACTTTCATGGCACAACGGTCTTGCTCTATCTCAAACTGTTTAAATCGAAAATTACCCATAAATTCTTCTGTCTCTTTACAGAAGAAAACGAATGCGCCGCCGATTTATTTTATCGCAAGCAGCAGAAAATGCCACTTCCACCTGCAAAAGCAGCTACTTACATCTATAAAAACGGGTACTAATATATAGAAAAAGCAATTTTATTATTAAATAATCTATCATCTTCCACGATATTTCATAAAAAATGAGTACCTTTGCACGGAAAATAGAAATCATAACAAAATGGATAATAGAAGAACAAGTACCCGAATACAAATGATTGCAGATTACGAGGGCGACCCGAAAACCCTGATCGAAGACCAGGAAGAAGGCTTGTACCCTACCCTCTGCATGCGAGATATTGTAGTTTTCCCTACCAACATGACCCCTATCGTTGTGGGCAGAAAGGAAAGTCTGAATCTCGTCCGGATGCTGGAAAAGAAGCCAGACACCATATTCTGCGTATTCTGCCAGAAGAACAAAGATACAGAATCGCCCTACGAAGAAGACCTCTACCCTGTAGGCGTCTTCGCCAAACTCATCAAGGTGATCAAGATGCCTGGCACAGAGCAGATGAGCATCATCATCCAGGGTCTGGGCAGATGTCAGATGAAACATCTCGTTCAAAAAGAGCCTTACACAGTAATTGACGTAAAAAGTCTTCCGGAGAAATGGCCTGACGAGAACAACGATGAACTCTTCAGAATGCTCTACGAGAACTTCCATTACGAAGCGACAGACTATATCAAATCAAGCGCCAACTATTCTGATGATGCCATCCAGGCCATCAACGAACTGTCGAGCATTCACATGCAATGCAACTTCATGTGCTCCCTCCTTCCTTTCAGCATCGAGGATAAAATCAAAATGCTGAAAGAGGAAAAACTCAGCGAGCGCATCATGATTGCCATCAGATCCCTGAACAAGGTGCGCCATCTGCTACGCATCCAGACTGAGATTGAGAACAAAACCCACTACGACCTCGATGAACAGCAGAAGGAATACTTCCTCAAGCAGCAGATCAAGAACATCAGGGAAGAACTGGGAGAAGGCAACGCCAGTCCGGAGAAGAAGGAGATTCTGGAGAAGGCGAAACAGAAGAACTGGAGCGAAGAGACAGCCAAGATCTTCAAGAAAGAAATTGCCAAGCTCGACACCCTGAACCCGCAGAGTCCTGACTATTCGATACAGATAGGATTCCTGCAGACCATGGTAGATTTGCCTTGGAACTCCTACACCCAGGACGACCTCAGTCTGACCCGTGCCAAGCGCATTCTGAACCACGACCACTACGGCATGGAGAATGTGAAAGAGCGCATCCTGGAATTCCTCGCCGTAAGAGCACTGAACGGCGGCGGCAAGAGTCCTATCCTCTGCCTCTACGGTCCTCCGGGCGTAGGAAAGACCAGTCTGGGCAAGAGCATCGCAGCAGCCATGAAGCGCAAGTATGTACGCATGTCGCTGGGCGGTCTGCACGATGAAGCCGAAATCCGCGGTCACCGCCGCACCTATGTGGGAGCCATGCCGGGCCGCATCATCAAGAACATGCTGAAGGCAGGCAGCAGCAATCCGGTCTTCATCCTCGACGAGATTGACAAGGTGGCGCAGAGCAATTTCAACGGCGACCCTGCATCAGCCCTGCTCGAAGTGCTGGACCCGGAACAGAACAATGCCTTCCACGACAATTATCTCGATATGGATTACGACCTCTCCAAGGTGCTCTTCATCGCCACAGCCAATGACCTGAGCGTCATTCCGCGTCCGCTCCTCGACCGTATGGAGCTGATAGAAGTAGGCGGCTACATCACCGAAGAGAAGACAGAGATTGCCAAGCGCCACCTCGTACCGGAAGAGCTGGAAAGCACCGGACTCGACAAGGTTTCGCCAAAGGTAAGCTTCAACAAGAATGCCCTCGAGTTCATCATCGAGCACTACACCCGGGAGAGCGGCGTAAGACAGCTGAAAAAGCAGATTGACAAGAGTCTGCGAAAGATGGCTTACAAACTTGCCTGCAACCAGGAGCTGAAGAACTACACCATCACCCCTGCCGAAGTAAAAGACCTGCTGGGCAATCCACCGTTCAACCGCGACATCTACCAGGGCAACGACTATGCAGGAGTGGTAACCGGACTGGCCTGGACCTCAGTGGGCGGCGAAATCCTCTACATCGAAACCTCGCTCAGCAAGGGCAAGGCAGGCAAGCTCACCCTGACAGGAAACCTGGGCGACGTGATGAAGGAATCAGCCATTATCGCACTGGAATACGTCAAGTCGCACATCGACCTGCTCCAGGTAGACTACCGCATCTTCGAGCAGTGGAACATCCACATCCACGTGCCTGAGGGAGCCACCCCGAAAGACGGTCCTTCTGCCGGAATCACCATCGCCACCAGCATCGCCTCAGCCATCACCCAGCGCAAGGTGCGTGCCAACACAGCCATGACCGGCGAGATAACCCTCCGCGGCAAAGTGCTCCCGGTAGGCGGAATCAAGGAGAAGATTCTGGCAGCCAAGCGGGCAGGAATCAAGCACATCGTGATGTGCAGGGAGAACCAGAAGAACGTAGAGGAAATACCGGAGAAATATCTCAAGGGCGTAGACTTCCACTATGTAGAGAATGTGGCTGACGTCTGGCAGTTCGCGCTGACCGATGAGAAGGTGAAAAACCCTACAGACTTCAGCATTGAGGAAAATGATAAAAAAGAATAGAAATGAAATTTGAATTACAAGTAACAGATAAAGCAAGCGATGCGCGTACAGGCATCATCACCACCGACCACGGACAGATCAAGACCCCAATCTTCATGCCCGTAGGAACCGTAGGAAGCGTGAAGGGCGTCCACTTCGAGGAACTCAAGAAGCAGGTCATGGCACAGATTATCCTCGGAAATACTTATCACCTCTACCTGCGCCCAGGTCTTGACGTCATCAGGGCAGCAGGCGGATTGCACAAGTTCAACGGCTGGGACCGTCCTATCCTCACCGACAGCGGCGGCTTCCAGGTCTTCTCGCTCACCGGCATCCGCAAGCTCAAGGAAGAAGGCTGCGAGTTCCGCTCCCACATCGACGGCAGCAAGCACTTCTTCACACCGGAGAATGTGATGGACACCGAGCGCATCATCGGAGCCGACATCATGATGGCCTTCGATGAATGTCCACCGGGACAGAGCGATTACCAGTACGCCAAGAACAGCCTCATGCTCACCCAGCGCTGGCTAGACCGCTGCATCAAGCGATTCAATGAAACCGAGCCCCTCTACGGCTATCAGCAGAGTCTCTTCCCTATCGTTCAGGGCTGCACCTTCCCGGACCTGCGCCGCGAAGCAGCCAAATACATTGCCGACAAGGGAGCCGACGGAAATGCCATCGGCGGACTTGCCGTAGGAGAGCCTACCGAGGTGATGTATGAGATGATAGAAGTAGTGAACGAAATCCTGCCGAAAGACAAGCCGAGATATCTGATGGGCGTAGGAACCCCGCAGAACATCCTCGAAGCCATCGAGCGCGGCGTAGACATGTTCGACTGCGTAATGCCGACCCGCAACGGCCGCAACGCCATGCTCTTCACCTATCAGGGCACGATGAACATGCGCAACAAGAAGTGGGAGAAAGATTTCAGTCCGGTAGATCCAGACGGCTGCGACATCGACCTCGTAACCACGAAGGCCTACCTCCACCACCTCTTCAAGGCACAGGAGCTGCTGGCGATGCAGATAGCCAGCATCCACAACCTCTCTTTCTATCTGCGCCTCGTGACCGATGCCCGCCATCATATCGAGCAGGGCGATTTCGTGGCATGGAAGAATTCCATCATCGACCAGCTTGGCCGAAGAATTTAAGTAAGCAAGCATCATGAAAGATTTTAAGAAAATAAGAAAACACCGCCGGCTCTACCGCACCGGCCGATGGGCTTCCCGCAAGTTCGGGTGGCTCATCAGGGCTGTGCGCTGGCTGGCTCACAAGCTCCGGTTCCTGCGCATATTCCGGTTTCTCAACCCGTTCAGGTACATCAAGAAGCTCGACTGGTACATTATCAAGAAGTTTCTGGGCTACTATTTCTTCTCCATCGCCCTGATCATCTCCATCGCCATCGTCTTCGACTTCAACGAGAACCTGTCAAAATTCACAGAGCACCATGCACCGGCGCGCGCAATCATCTTCGATTACTACGCCAACTTCGTGCCCTATTTTGCCAACCTCTTCAGTGCGCTGTTCGTGTTCGTGGCGGTCATTCTCTTCACCAGCAAGCTGGCAAGCAATTCCGAAATCATCGCCATCCTGGCGTCGGGAGTATCCTTCAAGCGTCTCCTTCGCCCATACATGATTACCTGCGTGCTGCTCTCAGCCCTCTCCTTCGGGCTTTCAGCCTACGTCATTCCCCACGGAACCGTCATCAGGCAGAACTTCGAGACGATGTACAAGAACAAGAAGAAGAATACCAGCGCCGAGAATGTACAGCTGCAGGTAGACAAGGGAGTGATTGCCTATATGCAGCATTACGACAACAGCATGAAACGCGGCTACGGATTCTGTCTCGACAAGTTCCAGGACAAGAAACTCGTAAGCCACCTTACAGCGATGGACATCCAGTACGACACCATTTCCGACAGCAAGTATCACTGGCAACTGAGCAACTGGAAAATCCGCAAGCTCCAGGGCATGAAGGAGCATATTACGAGCGGAGCCCAGAAGGACACCATCATCATGATGGAACCTACCGACCTGGTCTATTCCAAGGGCCAGCAGGAAACCTTCACCAGTCCTGAGCTCCGTGATTACATCTCCAAGCAGATCAACCGCGGTTCGGGCAACGTAGTGCAGTACGAGGTAGAATACCACAAGCGCATCGCCTCTTCCTTCGCCTCGTTCATCCTCACCATCATCGGTGTCTCCCTCTCAGCCCGCAAGCGCAAGGGCGGCATGGGAGCAGCATTGGGCGTAGGTCTTGCGCTGAGTTTCGGCTACATCATGCTGCAGACGGTTTCTGCCACCTTCGCCATCCAGGCCAATTTCCCGCCTGTTCTGGCAGCGTGGCTTCCAAACTTCCTCTTCGCCATCGTAGCCTACTTCTGCTACCGCAAGGCACCGAGGTAAAAAGTCAACATTCAACATTCAACATTCAACATTAAAAAAAAATGTATTTCGACGAATTAGATTTAAACGACAACGTGCTCGACGCATTATACGACATGCGCTTCGACACATGCACTCCTGTACAGGAAAAGTGCATTCCAGAGATATTAGAAGGTCACGATGTATTGGGCGTAGCCCAGACCGGAACCGGCAAAACCGCAGCCTATCTGCTGCCAGTATTGAGCAAGCTCGATGACGGCGGTTATCCGAAAGACGCCATCAACTGCGTCATCATGTCACCAACCCGCGAGCTCGCCCAGCAGATAGACCAGGCGATGCAAGGCTTCGGCTATTACCTGCAGGGTGTGAGCAGCGTAGCCGTATACGGCGGCAACGACGGCAACCGTTACGATCAGGAGTTGCGCAGCCTCCGCATGGGCGCCGATGTTGTCATCGCCACCCCGGGCCGTCTCATCTCCCATATCTCTCTGGGCAATGTAGACCTCAGCAAGGTAAGCTTCTTCATTCTCGACGAGGCCGACCGCATGCTCGACATGGGTTTCTCAGAAGACATCAAGACCATCGCGGCAAAACTGCCAAAGACCTGCCAGACCATCATGTTCTCGGCAACCATGCCTGAGAAGATAGAAGAACTGGCTAAGACCCTGCTCAAGAATCCGGTAGAAATCAAACTTGCCGTCAGCAAGCCAGCCGAGAAAATCAAGCAGGAAGCATACGTATGCTACGAAACCCAGAAGATGACCATCATCAAGGACATCTTCAAAGCAGGCGACCTGAAACGTGTCATCGTCTTCAGCGGCAGCAAATTCAAGGTGAAGCAACTCGCAGCTTCCCTCCAGCAGATTGGAGTAAACTGCGGAGCCATGCACAGCGACCTGGAACAGGCTGAGCGCGATGATGTGATGTTCAAGTTCAAGAGCGGACAGTATGATGTTCTCGTAGCTACCGATATTGTGGCGCGCGGAATCGACATCGATGATATTGAGATGGTCATCAATTACGATGTTCCTCACGATACAGAAGATTACGTTCACCGCATCGGCCGTACAGCCCGTGCCAACCGCGATGGTAGAGCCATCACCTTCGTGAGCGAAGAAGACCAGTACTGGTTCCAGCAGATAGAGAAATTCCTGGAGAAGGTGGTAGACAAGATGCCTCTCCCTGAGGGATGCGGCGAAGGTCCTGAATACATCAAGCTCAACAAGCCGAAGAAGAAAGGCGCAAACGGAAGAAACAACAGACGCGGTAACGGCGGAAACGGCGAGGGCGGAAAGAACAGCGCCAAGAACCGTCGACAGAAAGACCGCGACCAGACTTCTCACAAGCGCAAGCCGAACAAGCCAAACGAGCGTCAGGAAAAAGCGCCACGCAACAACGAGCAGCAGCCTCAGCAGGGTAACAGGCAGCAGAACGCGAAGCAGCAGCCACAGCAGGGCAACAGGCAGCAGAACGCAAAGCAGCAGAACAGAAAGCCAGCCCAGCCAGGCGAGCAGCCAAAGAACAGCAACAGCCAGAAGCGCCGCAATAACAGCAATAACAGCAACCAGCAGCGCCCAGGCACCGAGAACAATGTTCGCCCAGGCAGCAACGGCCGTGGCAGAGGCGTAGCCCAGAAAAAGGGCGACAAGCCGGCTGCACGCAAGCACACCCCTATCGTAAATCCACAGAAGCAAGAAAACGCTGTGAAGAAATTCATCAAGCGCATCTTCGGATTCAAGAAATAGGAAATAAATTATCTTTTAAAAAGGAAAGAGGAATGATGAAAGAGCTACCCCTCACCCCGCTCATGACCATCAGCCTCACACTGACGATCGGAATCATCATAGCCAAATGGGGCTATGATGATTTCAACATGCGCTTCTGGCTCATCATCTCCATCATTTCATGCGCCCTTGGCAGCATCATCTTTTTCCTTACTGAGTTCTTAAGCAAAAAAGCCTACTTCAGCAGGAACCACCAGTTTCTCATCTATTCCCAATGCGTGATGATTCATTTATGCATCCTGAGCCTTGGGGCTTTTCTTACCTGTAAGCAAATAGCTGATTCCCAAACCTCTACACAACTGAAAAACTGGCAGGAACTGTCTTACCTCACACGGGCAAAAATCAATACCGAACGCTATAAAAGCAATATTGAAAGCAAACTGGTTTCCCTTCACGTAAAACAGCAAGACTATGCAGTCATCGCAGCCATGGCGCTGGGCGACAAGAGCGCACTCGACTCGAACACCCGAAACAGTTACTCCATTTCCGGAGCCAGTCACATCCTGGCAGTAAGCGGACTTCATATAGGCATTATCTTCCAGCTTTTCATCTTTCTGCTAGGCGGCAGAAAGTACTCAGTTTACACCATCATCCTGTCCCTCATCTCCATCTGGACCTACGTTTTTCTCATAGGATTGCCGGCAAGTGCAGTCCGTGCAGCCATCATGCTTTCAGCCTACAGCTTAAGTTTAGCTTTCCATCGTACCGGTCTGCCGCTCAACACCTTAGCTTCAGCTTATATATTTATGCTCTTCATCAGTCCGCTCTATCTTTTCGAGTTGAGTTTCCAGCTTTCGTTCCTGGCCGTAGCCTCCATTCTGCTGTTCTTCACACCCCTTTACACCCTCCTCCCCATCCGCAGCCGTTTCCTCCGTTGGGCATGGGGACTCCTTTGCGTTTCACTGGCAGCCCAGATAGGAACCCTTCCGGTCATCGTCTACACCTTCGGCAGAATATCGTGCTATTCCCTTCTCACCAATTACATTGCCATTCCCGCAGCAACCCTCATCCTATATCTTGGAGCAGCATTAATCCTGTTCTCCCCACTCACGTTATGGGCGCCCATAGCACCGGTTGTCGCCCCACTCATCAGCCTTACATCAGGCGCCCTGACCAGCATCACCCAGTTTTTGAATACAGCCATAAAACTGATCAGCATGCTGCCTGGAGCAAGCATCGAAAACGTAAGAATCAGTCTGCCTCAGGTAATCGGTCTCTACGCTATCATCCTACTCATTTATGCCCTATGGCGCAGGATAGATAAACAGAAGCCGTCAGAATGCAAGATTCCCTAAACAGAGATAAAGGCTTAAACCCCGAAAAACGTCTCTTATATAATAAGGTGTGCGTACACAAAAGCGCTACAAATCGTGATTAAGAATGTTAAAAAATATCTTTTTTCTACTTTTTCTGCATTTTTTCTTTCTTTTTGTTGGTGTTTTCAAGAAAAACATGTACCTTTGCAAGCAGAAATAAAGAATAAGAATTTAAACACAATAAAAGATTAAAGATTATGAAAGCATCTGAAGTAATCGCGAATCTCCAAAGAAGATTCCCAAATGAGCCTGAGTACATTCAGGCAGTTAGTCAGGTTCTCGGTACTATCGAGGAAGAGTACAACAAGCACCCAGAGTTTGAGAAGGCAAACCTCATCGAGCGTCTCTGCATTCCAGACCGCATCATCCAGTTCCGCGTATCTTGGGTAGATGATAAGGGCAACGTACAGACTAACATGGGTTACCGCGTACAGCACAACAACGCGATTGGCCCTTACAAGGGAGGTCTTCGCTACCACAAGTCAGTAAACTTGGGTATTTTGAAGTTCTTGGCTTTCGAGCAGACATTCAAGAACTCTCTTACTACTCTCCCAATGGGTGGTGCTAAGGGTGGTTCCGACTTCTCTCCACGTGGCAAGAGCAACAACGAGGTAATGCGTTTCTGCCAGGCTTTCATGACAGAACTTTACCGTCACATGGGTCCAGACGAGGATGTTCCAGCTGGTGACATCGGTGTAGGTGGCCGTGAGGTAGGTTACCTCTTCGGAATGTACAAGAAGTTGACACACCAGTTCCAGGGCGTCTTGACCGGTAAGGGTCAGGAGTTCGGTGGTTCATTGATTCGTCCTGAGGCTACAGGTTACGGTAACGTATACTTCCTCTGCAACATGCTCGCTACCAAGGGTATTGACATCAAGGGCAAGACTGTTTTGGTTTCAGGTTCAGGTAATGTAGCCCAGTACACTATGGAGAAGTTGCTCCAGTTGGGTGCTAAGCCAGTTACATGTTCAGATTCAGACGGTTACATCTACGACCCAGACGGAATCGACCGCGAGAAGCTCGATTACATCATGGAGCTCAAGAACGTAGAGCGTGGCCGTATCAAGGAGTATGCAGAGAAGTATGGTGTAAAATATGTTGCAGGTGCTAAGCCTTGGTTTGAGAAGGCAGACATCGCTCTCCCATCAGCTACTCAGAACGAAATCAACGAGGAGGCAGCCAAGGCTCTCATCGCCAACGGTGTAATCGCAGTAAGCGAGGGTGCAAACATGCCTTCTACTCCAGAGGCTATCAAGGTATTTCAGGATGCTAAGATTCTCTACTCTCCAGGTAAGGCAGCCAACGCAGGTGGTGTTGCAGTATCAGGTCTTGAGATGAGCCAGAACTCAGAGCGTCTGAAGTGGTCTCGTGAGGAGGTTGATGCTAAGCTCCACGACATCATGAACGATATTCACGCTAACTGCGTGAAGTATGGTACTGAGCCAGACGGTTACGTAAATTACGTAAAGGGTGCAAACGTAGCCGGCTTCCTGAAGGTAGCTAAGGCTATGATGGCTCAGGGCATTGTATAAGGCATCTTTTATTTTTGGTGATGATTAAAATTCATTCCAGAGTATTTATTAAATATCAAATAGCGGGTCTGTGAAAGATCCGCTATTTTTTGTGTCTACTCCTTCCCCCACTCCTTCTTTACATCAAAGCAGGGACAGGCTTTGTTGGCAAATTCATTATGACCATGAATCGTGGCTAAT
>ENA-OXQY01000306-OXQY01000306.1-human-gut-metagenome-genome-assembly--contig:-NODE-306-length-13028-cov-7.950667_pt1 | contig 13028 bp, 9 predicted proteins | sample MGYA00249588_ERZ652575 | MGnify/ENA primary metagenome ERZ652575 (study PRJEB26925, sample SAMN05826562) | human gut metagenome | biome: ENVO:2100002; feature: ENVO:00000062; material: ENVO:00002003...
TCTATACACTTTGTTGGCATGCAATTAACATAACCTGTGAAAATCCGTAACACCACCCACAAGCGGCAGTTCATACGTTAAAACTCCGGTTATTTAAACAGATTTTTGAAGAACTCCCCAATCGCACTAAAGATATTTCCAAAGAAATTACCAATAGATGCCATGATTCCGGATGAACTTCCTCCATTTTTAAAGGAATTGTAAAGAGATGCTGCGTAATCCACCAGTCCACTTAAATCAATTCCCAGAGAAGTGATTTTCAAAAGAAGATCAACTATCTTCTGTCTCTCATCATCCGATAAAGTGACGCCATATTTATCACAGGCTTCATCAATTGCTTCGTTGATACTCTTCTCGTCAGTCAGTTCTTTTTCTGCGATCAGTGACTTGATGTAAGCAATAAACTCCTCCACTTCCTGATCGGTCAGACCCTGAATGGAAGCTTCCAGTTCTCCGGTGACAACAAGTTCATTTAACGCTGCATCTACAACGTTATCCTGTACTGCTTCCCCGGTCATTGCCTCATATGCCTCAAAGATTCCAACCAGTGCAGCGGTTCCGGAAATTGGCTTAGGACCTGCAACGATGATATCTGCATCTGTAATTCCAGCAGTTGTCAGCGCATTTTTGTACATACCAACGGTACAGTATGTGATATTGTTCGTAGAAATGTTTAATCCATTTCCTTTTTTACGTTTTACGATCACGACAGAAGACCATGACTTGCTTCCAATTTTGGAAGAATCCACATAGGAATCCAGATACTGATGCTCCTGTGCATTTGTAACGTAAGTCACGTTATAATTTGCCAGATTGGCAGGATCGATTCCCATAAGGGATAATACGGTATTTTTCTGGTCATCGGACAAATCCGCGCCGAGTGCAAGATAAGGTTTATCATCTTTCTTAATCTCAACATTATCGTTATTCTCATCCACAATGACATCTCCAGTCACATTTTCTGTGGATTTTTTATCATCTTCTACCGTTACCCCACCTGTAACATTATCGGTTGTGCCACTGGTGGAAGTATTTGTGCTGTCAGAATTTGTTGTTGTACTGCTCTGCGAATCTGAAGCAGCATTATTGGTTGTATTGCTCTGTGAATCTGAACCTGTACTGTTCTGTGTATCTGAACTTGTGCTGCTCTTTGAATCTGAAGCTGTGCTGTTTTGTGTATCCGATCCTGTATTTCCAGTCGAACCAGCATTGGTATCTGTACCTGTTGTGCTGCTGTCATTCTGCGTTGCCGCCTGATTCTCCGACTGTGTTGTCTGGGAATCACCGGATGTGGCATTGCCTGCCTCCTGCCCTGCGTTATTCTGCACAGAAGCATCTGCTGCAAATGATGTCACATGTGTTGGTATCATCATCACTGCTGCTAAAATAATTGCTGCAATTCTCTTTGTCATTCTCTTTCTTTTCACTTTTTTTCCCTCTCTTTTTTTACGTATCGATCCGCACTCTCATCCATGCAAGAAGATCTGCATACACTTTATCGCGGTCTGTCTCATTTAAAATTTCATGTCTGTCATTTTCGTAAAGCTTATATGTAATGTCCAGAGAACCTGCCTCTTTGAATAGATCATACACTTTTTTCACGCCGACACCATTATCTCCCACCGGATCATCCTGACCGGATACAATAAAAATTGGAAGCTTGTTTGGCACTTTCTTCACATTTTCCAACTGATTATCGTAGAGAACCGCTTCCATCAGTCCCAGATAGCCGTTTAATGTAAACTTGAACGTACACCGCGGTTCGTTATAATAAAATTTTACAATATCCTCATCTTTTGTAAGCCAGCTGTTGGAAGGTGTTTTTCCGGAAAGATCATATTTCTTATATGGTCCGCCAAACGACAGCGATTCTACCAGTTTGCTTCTGTGATGCCAGCCAAAAATTTTTGCAAGGAATTTGCACACGTTGATTCCAAGTTTGGTCGTATTGTCCGGCACACAACCGGTTCCCATAATGATTGCCCCTCTCAAATCATCATTGTGAATGGTGAGGTATTTCCGGAGCATATAAGATCCCATACTGTGTCCCATCATAAAATAGGGAACACCCGGATTTTCTTTCTGGATCATCGTACGCAGTGCATGCATGTCTGCGATCACCGTGTCACTCGGATTTTCCGCAAAATATCCCCAGTCATCTTTGGATGCAACGGAATCCCCATGTCCTAAATGGTCATGTCCCACCACCATAAAGCCATTCTCTGTCAGGAATTCAGCAAATAGTCTGTAGCGCTCTACAAACTCTATCATGCCATGTGTGATCTGTAAAATTGCCTCATACTTTCCATCTTCCGGAATCCATTTGACTGCATGGATGGTTGTTTTGCCATCCGCTGATAAAAATGTAAACTTCTCCTCTTTTGCCATACTTTTCCCCTCTCTTTTCCATGATTATAAATTAGATATATTTTAAAACCTGTGGCTTCTTTATTCTGTCTGGACGAAACGATGGACTTCCTCCACATTGCGTTCTAATTCATCCGCACATTCTTTGTGCTCTTTCCACTCCTGGCGCAGTGTTTCCGCTTTGGATAACACTCTGCTCTGCACTTCGAAAAATTCATTTTCACCCTGACAGAGACTTTCTAATATTTCTTCAATATTTGTTTCTTCTTCCACATTTTCATGATCCGTTTCCACTGCCTCTGTGTCCCTGTCTTCCAGAAATTTCACCAGAGAACCGTTATTTTCTTTTAAGAGATCATTTAACGCATGAATCTGTTTTTCCGCCTCTGTGGCAGTTTCCTCAAAACCACTGATCCTCGCAAGCACATCCGCAACCGCCAAAGTATACTGCTCTGCGTTCACACGCACTTCCTCTGCCGCTGTCACAAATTTTCTTCCGTCTTCTCCCATGCGTCCTGCCTCGATTGCTGCGCCGAGTGCCAGAACTCCCATATTCTGTGAAATATCTGCCAGTTTCTGTAACGCCTCTTCAACAGACTCTCTCTCCTGACAATATGCCTCATAGAACGATTCTATCTCCTTCATGGGTGTGGTGACGTACTTGTTCTTCTCTACAACTTTTGCAATTTTCTCGTGCTCACCCTCCATTTGCTGGCAGAGTGCTTCTTTTTCCTGCTGCAATCTGATATTCTGTTCATTCTTTTTTGCAAGCTGCTGTTTCAACAGTACGGTCTGTCCTGAATTCGCCTCTGAACACTCCTTTAACAGTTCCAATTCCTCTGAAACCGCCGTGATTGTCTCATCCAGTTCCGTTTTTGAGATCGTCATCTGTACCAATGTCTCTTCTGCGCTGTCTTTTGCTTTTGCAATATTAGAAATCTGCTCCTGCAGACGGTTCTGTTTTTCCTGTAATGCCAGAAGTTCCTCTTCCAGTTCTTTTGCTTTTTTTCCACCAAACATATGCCATCCTCCAGCTTTTATTGATAATTTCGAATGATAACCTGTACGCTTTCCACTCCATTATACTCGTTAATCTCTGGATAGTACACAATCATTATCCTCAATTTGTTTATCTGACCGCGAAAAGCTTTTTCCACTTCCGCACTTCCATACTTTTCTGCATAATATGCTTTGAACGCCTCAATATCACCAAAATAGACTGCCGATACCGCCTCTCCCGCGGCTGTCACCAGGTTCAGCCGCAACACATTCTGATTTTTTCCGACCACAAAAGCCTTTGTGATACTCAGGTTTTTGTCGGCAAACTGTGGCTTGATATTGGCTTTTCCAAAAGGCTCTAACACTGCAAATTCCCGGATAAGACCGGCATCCGCATACGCTGCTGGCATCGGAATATCAATTTTGATCTTCGGAATCAGGTCATCCTCCGTGAGATTTGCACAGGCATTGATTTTTTCACGGAACTTATCCACGTTTTCTTCCGGAAGAGATAATCCTGCCGCCATCGGATGTCCGCCGAATTTTTCCAGAAGTTCCCTGCACTTACATAGTTCCTCATACATGGAGTACTCCTCGATGGAACGCCCGGAGCCCTTCACGCCCTCCTCCGCCTTCGTCAGCACAAATACCGGCTTATGATAAGCCTCCCGGATACGCCCTGCAATGATTCCTGCAAGACTTTCGTGCACCTGTGGCAGATAAATGACAAGCACTTTATCCGACATGTAATGTTCCTCCACCACACGTTTTGCCTCCTCGACGCCATCTGCTGTCATATCTTTGCGCTGCTGGTTTAACTCCACAAGCTCCCTTGCCGTTTTTGCTGCCTCTTCCTCTCCCTGTAAAAAAAGAGACAGAGACAGTTTTGCTGTATCAAGTCTGCCACTCGCATTGATGCACGGTCCTAACACAAAACCAAAATGATATGCATTGATCTGCTCCGGTTCTAAATGATTCTGAAAGATCAGGGCGCGCATCCCCGGATTTTTTGTGCGGTGAATGCGGTTTAATCCCTCTTTCACCAAAATGCGGTTTTCGTCTGTCAGATCCATGACATCGCCAACGGTTGCAAATGCGACATTTTCCAGAAATTCATAGGTTTCTTCCAGGGCAAAACCCATTTTTTCATACAATACCTGCAGCACTTTCCATGCGACTGCTGCTCCACATAACTCTTTAAAAGGATACGCACATTCCCGCTGCTTTGGATTCACGATTGCATCTGCGTTGCTGCGAAGGAACTGCTTTTCCCCGTTCTCCTCTGTATAGGGAATCTCGTGGTGATCGGTCACAAGCACGGTCATCCCAAGTTCTTTGGCATGCGCAATCTCTGAGATTGCAGCAATTCCGTTATCGCACGTAAGAATGGTATCCATTCCGTCTCTTTTTGCCTGATCGATCAGATTCTCATTGATTCCATAGCCATCCTTCATACGATCCGGAATCTGCGTAGAAACATTTCCACCACAGTGTTGGATTCCCCGGTATAAAATATAGGTTGACATAACTCCATCTATGTCATAATCGCCGATAATACGGACCGGCTTTTGTTCTTCTATTTTAACTTTTAAAATATCTGTCAAACGATCTGCATCTTTCAATAAATGTGGATCGTATAAATCCTTTAAACTTCCATTCAGATATCTTTCAAATGCCGCCTCCCCGATCACCTCACGGTTTCGGATAAGACGCGCTGTGACAGGGCTGATCCCGAACTCTTTTCCAAGCTTTTCAAAATCAGCCCCTTTGTTGATTACAAACCATTTTTCCATGTAACACCTGTTGCCTGTTTTTTCTTATGAATTTATCTTTTAATAATGCACTTCCATCAGCATCAGTCCACATGCCGGCGCTGTATAGCCTGCGTTCTCCCGGTTTTTGCTCTCTAAGATCTGTGGCAGCTCCTCCGGCGCTCTCCTGCCATCCCCGACCTCGATCAGCGTACCCGTCAGGATCCGCACCATATTTTGCAAAAATCCATTGCCCCGGTAATCGATCCAGAGATCATTTCCTTTCTTCGTAAAATTGATCTCATAAATTGTGCGGACTGCCGTTTTTTTCATTTTCTTATTTCCGCAAAATGAAGTAAAATCATGTGTTCCGATCAGATAGGAAGCAGCTTCTTTCATGCGCTCCACATCGAGTGTTTTCTCATACTGGTACTCATATTTCCGCTCGAAAACATCCGAGATCTCTCCCATATGGATGTGATAGCGGTAGGTCTTTTTCTTTGCGGCGTAGCGGCTGTGAAAACGCTCGTCCACCTGCTCAACCGCAATAACGGCAATGTCATCCGGCAGATAATGATTCAGATAGGACAGGATCTTTCCCTCCGTAAAATGCTCCTCAATATGAAAATTTGCCACCTGGCCTTTGGCATGCACGCCCGCATCCGTTCTCCCCGAACCGATGACTTCCACCGCGTGTCCTGCCATCTGTCCCAGCACTGCTTCTATTTTTCCCTGAATGGTCAGCCCGGTGCTGTTCTGCCCCTGCCAGCCCTTGTATCTTGTCCCATCATACTGGATTGTAATTTTATAGTTGTTCATACTTTTTATCCCTGCTTTACTGCAATTTAAACTGTCTTTTAGTTTAACACATTTTCCACTCAAATCCTAGTCTGCGATCTGTCCTGAAACGTTTTTGTGCCGGGGAACTGAAAAATACCAATCCCCCGGCACATTTACTCTGCATTTTATACCAGTTCTGCAATCCTTGTCACCGCAACATAGATCTCCGATATTTTATACCAGGTACGGTAATCTACCACTCCCGTCACAGGCAATCCAAAAATAGACTGGAATTTTTCTACTGCTGCCTTCGTTGCTTCTCCGTAAATCCCATCCGGTGTGATCGTCGGGATTGCCGGATAGGCCTGCGAGATTCTCGCTAACTGTTCCTGGATCTGCCGGACCTTATCTCCGGCAGCGCCCACTTCCAGATTATACCGCGGCCAGGATGCAGGGATACCGGAAATCTCCTCCGCTGTATTGATAAACATATTATCACCATAATAATAACGGAGAATTTCTATCGTTTCGTAGTTCTGATCCCCAAGATATTTGCTTCCCCACTGGCTCAGCCAGTTGCTGCACGTCACGCGCTGTCCGTCACAATACTGTGTCAGGATTGGCTGTCTCACATTCGGTCTGGAAAGATAATTCTGGAACATTTCCTCTACCACATCCGAGATACTCTGGAAAATATTTCTTCCATATACGAATTTCTGGTCATAAGCAGTGGATGTTGTGATGGTGAAGTTATAGCCTTTGTTCCGGTACCATTCCGTGTAAACCCTGTTTAACGTAAAGGACATGATTGCAAGGATATTGGCACGCAGCGTGCTGTCCGGCCACGTGCTGTATATCTCGCTGGATGCCACATTTTTGATGTAATCCCGGTAACGGACATAATAATTTGCCGCATTGGGATCCGATGGCGGTCCGTCATGAACAACGACAAATTCCGGGATCACCACTTTACTCAGCACGATCTCCCCTGAGTCGGAGACAGGCTTGATCTCGGACTCTGCTATTTTTGCCGGGAAATTGCCAAACAACGTATTGACCGGAATCACAATGGAATCTATTTGATTTTCTTCCTCATTTTCTTCCGCCATTCGCACCTGTTGCAATGCGAGCTGCTCTGAAAAAACCTGAACGCCCGAAATACTGACGGGACGATATCCCGGTGCGGTAACTTTGACTGTATATTGGGCAAATGGTTGATTTTCGGAGGGTTCCATCGAGTATTCAAGCGGAGGCGCATCAAGCGTAAGTTTTTCCGACATTCCCGAATCATCCGCGCTTACCTCCTCCACCGTGGAATCCGGATCTCCAGAATAGGAAATGGTGATTCTTGCTCCCTCAATCGGTCTTCTGGTCCGGTTTGTAAGTACTTCTACTTTGAGGCTTCCTTTATCTACAGCCTCTGTCTGGGCATATTTGATATCTGGCATGAACAACCTCTTCATATATTTCCTTATATTATATGCTCAGACATGCAATCCTGTTCTGCTTCCTGTGCAAAACATTCGATTTCCCAACTTCTCAATTTTTATTTCCGTTCTTTATCAGAATCCCCCAAATCTTAATTCTTACTCTACCGTAACTACCTTCGCCAGATTTCTTGGCTTATCAACATCAAATCCCTTATCGGATGACACGTAATATGCTAAAAGCTGTAATGCAACCGATGCAGGTAAAACCATAAATTCATCCTGCATATCCGGAAGCTTGATCACCTGATATTCGGTATCAAGATCACCGGAAAGTGCCTCTTTGATAAATAATACAATATCTGCACCTCTGGATTTTACTTCCTTAATATTGGAAAGCTCTTTTGACATGAGTTTTTCCTGTGTTACCGTTGCAACAACCGGTGTGTTAGTCGTAATCAGTGCAATTGGTCCGTGTTTTAATTCGCCGGAGGCATAAGCCTCAGAGTGGATATACGAAACCTCTTTCAGTTTCAGTGATCCTTCCAGCAGGATAGAGTAATCAAGTCCGCGTCCGATCATAAACAGATCCTTTGCTTCCAGAATTTTCTTTGCGATCACATGGATATCACGTCTTTTCTCCAATACTTTCTGCATCACTTCCGGAACACGCTCTAATTCTGCGATAAAGCTCTTTGTCTGCTCCTCTGTGTAGACACCTCGCAATAATGCCATTTTTGCAACCACAAGATAAAATACGGAAAGCTGTGTTGTGTAAGCTTTTGTACTTGCCACTGCAATTTCAGGTCCTGCTGCGGTGTATAACACATAATCACTTTCCCTTGCGATGGAAGAACCTTTTACGTTGATGATGGATAAGCATTTTGCTCCCTGCCTCTTTGCGTATTTTAATGCTTCCAAGGTATCAATTGTCTCACCGGACTGTGATACTGCGATCACCAATGTTTTCTCATCAATGACCGGATCGGAATACATAAACTCTGATGCAAGTTCTACGTCCATCTGCACATGAACGATAGATTTTACCAGAGCCTGTGCCACAAGTCCTGCATGCATGGCTGTTCCGCATGCTACCACACAAATTCTGTCACAGTCTGTAAAAAGAGAATCCGGCACACCATCCGAGGTAAAATCAGGCAGACCGTTCACGATACGGTCTTTGATCGTATTCCTGATTGCTTCCGGCTGCTCCATAATCTCTTTTTCCATATAAAATGGATAACCATTCTTTCCCGCGCTGTTCAATTCCCAGTCAACAGACAAAAATTCCGGTTCTACCACATTGTCATTTAAATCCGTAAGTACAACATGATCTTTGTGCAACTCTAAAATGTGATATTCCGGTACAACAAAGTATTCATTTGTAAAACGGCAGAGAGCAGTCAGATCTGATGCAAGCATTGCTCCCTCTTTGCATATGGTTGCAACGATCGGGCTGACATTCCGGATCGAGTAGATCACATCCGGCTGATCTTCAAACAGGATCACAAGCGCAAATGTACCCTTTAATTTGCTCACTGTTTTTTTGATCGCTTCCTTTGGATCACCCTTGTAATAATGATTTAATAATGCAGCCGCAACTTCACTATCTGTTTCAGAATGAAGGATTTCCTGCAAATCGTAATCAGCAATCAGTTCACGATAGTTTTCGATGATTCCGTTATGAACCAGGGTCACTTTTCCCTGCTGATGCGGATGTGCATTCTGATCCGTAACTCCACCGTGAGTTGCCCATCTTGTATGTCCGATACCGCAGGTAGACAAAATCTTCTTCGAATCACAAATTGCTCTTAAATCACTTACTCTTCCGGCACATTTATAAACATTTGTCACATGGGAAGTTTCGTCTTTCACTGCAATACCCGCACTGTCATATCCACGATACTCTAATAATTCCAACGCATCTAATAAAACATCTTTTACGTTTTCACTGCCTGTATAACCTATAATTCCACACATATTAAATTTCCTCTTCTTTTCTATTTAAAATTTAAATCATATTCGAATTCAATTGTCCCATTATACCGTATTTGTTTTGCAGTCACCTGCATATTTGCCGGCATATCTCGCACTGGGAAGTACGAAAGGGCGTCCGCCGAATTTTCGATAACCCTTTTCCTCGTTAACCTGTGTATGGTCGTCCTCACAGGTACATGGCGCTAGAAGAGAAACCTAAATGTCTGCAATCAGTCACAGACAGGATTGCATATCTGAAAATATAAACCTTATTCGATTATCAATGTGCTATATATATTGTAAATGCCTTCATAAATGCTGCTACATCTATGAAGGCATCTATAACATGATTACTATACTATGATATGCGGAAAATGTCCAGAAGTTATTTTACTTCTACTGTCCAGCCATATTTATCCGGGATTCTTCCCCACTGGATGCCGGTTAAGGTATCATATAATTTCTGTGTCAGTTCTCCAATCTCAAAGTTGTTGACTGTCACAACATCATCTTTGTAACGGAGCTCTCCGACTGGTGAGATAACGGCTGCTGTACCTGTACCGAATACCTCTTCCAATGTACCGTCATGTCCGGCTTTCATCAGATCATCTACGGAAAGTCTTGTCTCATTTACTTTGTAGCCCCAGTCACGGAGCAGATGGATCATGGAATCTCTTGTAACACCCGGAAGAACGGTTCCTTCGATCGGTGCTGTGTAGATTTCACCGGCAATCTTGAACATGATGTTCATGGTTCCAACTTCCTCTACATATTTACGATGCTCACCATCTAACCAGAGAACCTGTGCATAGCCAAGCTTCTCTGCTTTCACCTGTCCTAAAATAGAACCTGCATAGTTACCACCACATTTTGTAAAGCCTGTACCACCTTTTACAGCACGGACAAGTTCATCCTCAACCAGAATCTTAACCGGATTAAGACCTGCTGCATAGTAAGCACCTACCGGACAACAGATAATCATAAACTTGTATGCGTTTGCCATATGTACGCCGAGTGCTGCTTCTGTTGCAAACATAAATGGTCTGATATAAAGGGAAGTGTTTGGTTCAGATGGAACCCAGTCAGCTTCTACTTTTACAAGTGCTTCCACTGCTTCGACAAACATATCAACCGGGAATTCCGGCATGCAAAGTCTTGCGTTGGAATTGATCATTCTCTTAGCGTTCATCTCTGGACGGAACAGCTGGATTTTTCCTTCTGCTGTACGGTATGCTTTCATACCTTCAAATGTTTCCTGTGCATAGTGAAGTGTCACACATGCCGGATCCATTGTGATAGGTCCTTCCGGAACGATTCTTGCATCTTTCCATCCGTCTTCTTTTGTCCAATCCATGACAAACATGTAATCTGTCATATACTTACCAAAACCAAGATTCTTCTGGTCTGGTTTCTCCTTTAATACCGGTCTTTTTTCAAATCTGATATCCATAATATCCTCCTTGTTTGCGAAGCAAATGCGACTGTCCTTACAGGAGCAGAGGATTTGGCCTCCTTTTCCCATTACACTTTTGGGAAATTAACTTTGACAACCATTATGATACTTTCTTTTTTTCATGTCAAGATTATTCCGAAGCCTTATGTTATGTATAACTATCAGTTATCATCTATCTTATTTTCTATAACCTGATTTTATTTTCTTTTTCAAGTGACTTTTCCACTCTCCTGTAATATAATAAAACTACCTAAAAAATTTTGAGAGGTGATCCCTATGCATACATTTCAGCCAATTCCAGTTGACATGCTGGACATGAATCCATTTACAAAAATCGGCAAAGAATGGGCGCTGCTCACAGCCGGAAATAAACAGGAATCCAATACAATGACCATTAGCTGGGGCGGTGTTGGTGTTTTATGGGGCAAAAATGTTGTCTATGTTTTTGTCCGTGATTCCAGATATACCAAGGAACTGATCGATGCGGGAGACTTTTTCTCCCTTACATTTGTAAGTGACCAGTACCGCGATGCCTTGAATTACTGTGGCTCCCATTCCGGCCGGAACGAGGATAAGATTGCAAATGCAGGTCTTTCCGTGGACTACCGCCATGGAATCCCATACATTGACGAGGGAAATCTCGTCTTGGTATGTGAAAAAATGTCTGCTACCAGAATCACGGATGATTCCTTCCTTGATTCCGAGATTGCTGACAAATGGTACAAAGACGGTGACATGCACACCATGTACGTTGGTCAGATCATTGATGTGCTCGCAAGATGATCATTTCTGCTAAGCTCTGATTTTTTTGCAAAACCTGCATTCCTAAATCACAAAAGCCTCCCGGCAAAAATGATCCGGATTGCCTTTCATTGCAATTCCCTCATTTTTATCGGGAGGCTTTTTTTACTCATGAAGCAGATAACCACTTCTTATTCGACAAAAAAATTTATTTTATTTCAATGGATATTTCTCTGTCAAAGATTTCACGATTGCCTTTGCCTTGTCGGCTGCCGGCTCACCCTCTTTGATCATCACTGCGATTGCCTCTGCGATCTGATCCATATCATCCGTGTTTAATCCGCGGGAAGTTACCGCCGGAGTTCCAAGACGTACACCACTTGTCACAAATGGAGATTTCGGATCGTTTGGAATGGTATTCTTATTGCAGGTAATGTTGACGGAATCCAGAAGTTTCTCAACTGCTTTTCCGGTAAGATCATAATTGGTCAGATCTACGAGCATGAGGTGATTGTCTGTTCCACCGGATACGATCTTAATTCCACGATCCATCAGTCCCTTGCAGAGTGCCTGTGCGTTGTCAATAATATTCTGCTGGTAAACCTTAAATTCCGGCTGCAATGCCTCTTTGAAGCAGACTGCCTTGGCTGCGATCACATGCATCAGTGGTCCGCCCTGAATACCCGGGAAGATTGCTTTGTTAAAGTTATACTTGTCCGCAACTTCCTGACTGCTCAAAATCATTCCGCCTCTCGGTCCGCGCAGTGTCTTGTGTGTTGTGGTCGTCACAACGTGTGCATATGGAATTGGGCTTGGATGAAGTCCTGCTGCCACAAGTCCTGCAATATGCGCCATATCGACCATGAGCACTGCACCACATGCATCTGCAATCTCACGGAATCTCTTGAAATCAATGGTTCTCGCATAAGCGGATGCCCCTGCAATGATCATTTTTGGTTTACATTCCATTGCAAGTTCTTCCACTTTATCATAATCAATGAATCCCTCGTCATTGACACCATATGGTACTACATGAAAATAACTTCCGGAAAAATTGACCGGAGAACCATGTGTCAGATGTCCACCATGGTCTAAGTTCATTCCCATGATCGTATCACCCGGTTTTAAAATTGCAAACTGTACCGCCATATTTGCCTGCGCACCGGAATGTGGCTGCACATTGACATACTCACACCCAAATAATTCTTTTGCGCGCTCTCTTGCCAGTTCTTCCACAACGTCCACGCACTCGCAGCCACCGTAATATCTCTTTCCCGGATAACCTTCCGCATATTTATTCGTCAGGACACTTCCCATTGCTGACATAACCGCCGGGCTTACCCAGTTTTCGGATGCGATCAGCTCAATATGACTGTTCTGTCTGTCAAGTTCATCGGTAATTGCCTGTGCGACTTCCATATCCACTGCCTGAATATCTTCTAATGTGTACATAAACTCCTCCTTGTCTTCCGCCAGATTTTAAAGCTGTCTCTTATACACATCTCCGAGCCCACGAGACGGACTCCTATCTCG
>ENA-OXQY01000317-OXQY01000317.1-human-gut-metagenome-genome-assembly--contig:-NODE-317-length-12729-cov-46.893009_pt1 | contig 12729 bp, 6 predicted proteins | sample MGYA00249588_ERZ652575 | MGnify/ENA primary metagenome ERZ652575 (study PRJEB26925, sample SAMN05826562) | human gut metagenome | biome: ENVO:2100002; feature: ENVO:00000062; material: ENVO:00002003...
CAGGGCGATGCCCTGGGCTAGGAGCTTTTGGGCCTTCAGCCCGTTCTTGAACCACTTGCGAAACTTGAATTTGTTATTTCAAATAATCGAAGAAATAATTGCTGATGCGCTCATGCAGATGAGTGCTCTGATGACCTCTCATGTTGTGAGGCTCGCCAGGATAGACGAAGAAGTCTGGCTGGGTGCCTGCTGCGATGCAAGCCTTGAGGAAGGTGAGGCAGTGCTGTGGCACTACAGTCACATCGTTCAAGCCCTGGATAATCTGCAGCTTGCCCTTCAGGTTCTTTGCCTGATAGAGCAGGGAGGTCTTCCTGTAACCCTCTGGGTTGGTCTGTGGGGTGTCCATATAGCGTTCGCCATACATCACCTCGTACCAGTGCCAGTCGATTACCGGACCGCCTGCTACGCCTACCTTGAACACATCAGGGTGGTTGGTCATCAGCGAGATGGTCATGAATCCGCCGAAGCTCCAGCCGTGAACGCCAATCTTGTCAGCATCTACGTAAGGAAGCGTCTTCAGATATTCCACGCCCTTCATCTGGTCTTGCATCTCAATCTGTCCGAGCTGGCGGAAGGTAGCCTGCTCGAAAGCCTTGCCACGGTTCTCGCTTCCACGGTTGTCGAGGATGAAGAGCAGATAGCCCTTTTCTGCCATGTAGGTTTCCCAACCACGGCTAGAGTAGTTCCAGCGGGCATCTACGTTGTGGGCATGAGGTCCACCATATACATATATAATGGTAGGATACTTCTTGTTTGGATCGAAGTTTACCGGTTTCACCATTCTCCAGTAGAGGTCTGTTTCGCCATCGGCAGCCTTGATGGAACCGCAGCTGTACTCAGGCACATTGTAGCCCTTCCAAGGGTTCTCGGCTGTGAAGTAAGCGGTGCGCTTGCCGTTCTCGGTATTCACGAGGGCAATCTTGCGAGGCACGGTAGGAGTAGAGTAGTTGTCGAAGACATACTGTCCGTTCTCGCTCAAAGTGGCGCTGTGCCATCCCTTGCCGCAATCATCTACCAGCGTACGCTTGCCGGTTTTTGTATCTACGGCAAAGATGTTTCTCTGGATAGGCGATTTCTCGTTGGATGCGATGATGATACTCTTGCGCTTGCTGTTGAAACCGAGCACTTCCATCACTTCCCATTTGCCGGAAGTCAACTGCTTGATTTCGAGCGATTCCGTGTTGCTGGCCATGCGGCTTCCGTGCTTGCCCAGGGTGCAGAGGTAGAGGTGGTTGTAGCCATCCTTGCGGCTCTGCATGATAAAGCTGTTGCTGTCCCAAGGCAGGAACTGGATAGGGTGGCATGGTTCTACATATTTCTCGTCGGTTTCGCGATAGAGTTCGCCTGTCTTCTCGCCGGTTTCTGCATTGTAGGCGGTAAGGCGGCAGTCGTTCTGGTCGCGGTTCAGTTCGAACATATAGATGGTCTTGCTGTCCGGACTCCATGCGATGTTGGTGAAGTAGCGGTCGGTTGGATCGCCAACCTTCAGATAGACGGTCTTGCCGGTCATGCAGTCGAACACGCCTACGGTTACCTTGTGTGATGTCTCGCCTGTCATCGGATACTTGTCTGGTGCAGGAGTAGCGATGCAACTCTGTGTTTCAGGATGATTGAAACCGATTTCCGGGATGTCGACCTGAGGATAGTCGGTTACCATACTCTGGTCCATGCGATAGAAGGCGAGCAGTTCGCCGTTCGGACTCCAGAAGGTTCCCTTGCTGATACCGAACTCATCGCGGTGAACACTCTGTCCATAAACGATTTCGCGGCTTCCGTCCTTTGAAAGCTGGAAATCGTGAGATTTCTTCTCTTTTGTCAGGGCGTTGCTGGTTACATCGAAGGTACGCACATAGAGGTTGCTGCCCTTCAGATAGGCGAAGGCGTTCTGCTGGGCGTTAGCCTCCAGGAGGTTCTCGCCGTCAGAAAAATCCATCTCGCTCAGCAGCTTATGTTTCTTGAAGTCTACGGTATAAGTCTTGCTGCCGTTGCTTACCATCACGATGCTCTTGCCTGCAAACGGGAAGAGAGCATTGTAGAGGGCTCTTACCTTGATGTCCTTGGTAGGAGCAATCCACTGGTTGATGTCATTGATGCCGAAGAGCTTGGTCTCCTTGCCTGTCGTCTTGTTGACGAGATAGCAGGCATCCACATCCTGGCGAACGAGTTCATTGCCCCACCAGGTGCACCAGCGGTTCTTAGCTACCATGTTACGATAGTTGTTGCCGCCGAAGTTCAGGTCTTCCAATGTAAAGGTTTTCTCGCCTTTCTGAGCAGGAACCACGCCCTGAGCCTGTAAGTCGGTTGCATTCATAGCCATCATAATCATAGCAGCAAAAGATAATTTATAAATTGAATTCTTCAGATTCATTATATTCTTTACTTTATCGGGTTTAACACCCATGCGTCGTGAAACACGACGCATGGGTCGATATGTCTTTAATCCTCGTCGTCGAAGTCAACGCTGAAGTTCTTCTTGCCTCCGCGCTTGCCTCCGAAATCACGGCCACCACGTTTGTCGCCCTTGAAGCCACCACGCTTGTCGCCTTTCTCGAAACGCTTTCCGTCGCGCTTGCCACCGAAGTCACGGCCACCCTTGCGGTCGCCCTTGAAGCTACGGCTTCCACGCTTGTCATCGTCGTCATCATTGCGTCGACCGCCACCGATACGTGAACGGCCGCCCTTATGGAACTCAGCACGCTTCTTCTCGAAGTCTTCCAGACGGTGAGTATGGAACTTGAAAGAACGGATATCGTCCTCCTCGTTTTCAGTCTCCTCGCTTACACGCTTCTTGAATTCACGCTCCTTCTTGAAACGGTGCTTCTGAGCCATCTCGCTCTTCTCGCGCTCAGTCTTCACAATACCGCCTTCAGAACGGAAGTCCTTCATCTTGCCGTCGAACATCACATACTTGCGGAATTCGCACTCCAAGCTTCCGTTGAATACAGGAATCTTGATAGATGGTTTCAGACCAATCTGCTCGAAGCACTCCTCGCGGTAGCTCAATACCCAAGCCTCGTTGCCGGCAAAAGCCTTCTTGAAGCGCTCGCCTATCATCTTGTAGGTGTTCAGGAGGTTAGGGGTAGAGATGCGCTCACCGTATGGAGGGTTCATCACGATGATGCTCTTCTCTGCTGGCTGGGTGAAGTCCTTGAAGTCCTGCTGGGCGATGGTGATGTCCTTGCTCAGTCCGGCAGCACGCACGTTGAGGTTGGCTGTGTTCACCGCCTTCATATCTACATCATATCCGTAGATGTGGTGCTCGAACTCGCGCTCCTGAGAGTCGTCGTTATAGATCATGTCGAAGAGATCCTGGTCAAAATCGTTCCACTTCTCGAAGGCAAACTCCTTGCGGAATACACCTGGAGAGATGTTGCGGGCGATGAGGGCAGCTTCGATGGCGATGGTACCTGAACCACACATCGGGTCGATGAAATCGCATTCGCCCTTCCAGCCGGTCATCAGAATCATACCTGCAGCGAGAACCTCGTTCAGAGGAGCCTCTACCTGCTCTTGGCGGTAGCCACGGCGGTGCAGACTCTCACCACTCGAATCGAGACTCAAGGTGGCATTGTCTTCTGCAATGTGGATGTTGAGGCGGATATCCGGGTTAGATACACTGATATTTGGACGTGTACCCTGCTTCTCGCGGAACCAGTCAACAATCGCATCCTTTACCTTGTAGGTTACGAAGCGTGAGTTGCGGAACTCCTCTGAGTAGACTACTGAGTCAACAGAGAAAGTCTTCTTCACGTCTAAGATGTCATCCCACTTGATCTTCTGGATCTGATCATACACCTCTTCAGCGCTTCTAGCCTTGAAGTGCTTGATAGGCTTTAAGATACGGATGGCTGTGTGCAACTGGAAGTTAGCACGATACATCATTTCCTTGTCGCCTGTGAAAGACACCATGCGGCGACCGATCTGTACATTATTGGCACCCAACTGGGTGAGCTCTTCAGCCAAGACAGGCTCGAGACCCATGAAGGTCTTGGCAATGAGTTCAAATTCCTGTTCCATTATTGAATTCTATATCTAATAAACTTTGTTTTTCTTTTTTATATTTCTTTGTTTTCGGTTTCATATCCTTGGTAACCCATACGTTGGCTCCCACTACGCAGCCTTCTCCGATGGTGATGCGACCGAGGATGGTGGCATTGGCGTAGACGATGACATCATTTTCGAGGATAGGGTGGCGAGGGATTCCCTTGATAGGGTTGCCGTCCTTGTCGAGAGGGAAACTCTTGGCTCCGAGGGTTACACCCTGGTAGAGTTTCACATTGTCTCCGATGATGCAGGTAGCTCCAATCACCACACCCGTACCGTGGTCGATGGTGAAGTGCTTGCCGATGGTAGCCTCCGGGTTAATATCAATACCGGTTTCCGAATGCGCCAGCTCAGTCATCATTCTCGGAATGAGCGGCACTCCCAGTTCGTGCAGCACGTGAGCGATGCGGTAGTTGGTAATCGCCTTGATGACCGGGTAGCAGGAGATGATTTCTCCGTGGCTCATGGCAGCCGGGTCGCCCTCGTAGGCAGCCTCTACATCGGTAGCCAGAATCTTGCGCAGTCTTGGGAATTCCATGATTACCTTGGCTGCAATCACGCCTGCCTTGGCACGCTGGTGCTGCAGTTCAGCCTGGGTTTCCGTTTCGCAGTCGTTGGCGAAGCAGAGACCGGCGAGAATCTGCTCTGACAGCATCTCATAGAGTTTCTCTACTCTTACTCCAATATGATATTTGATGGTTGAGATATTTACCGAAGAATTACCGAAATATCCCGGAAAGAGGATAGAACGGGACAAACTGATGATTTCTTCGAGCGCCTTGCCCGAAGGAAGTGGATTCCCGTCTCGATGCTGATGGAAGAGACCTTTCAAAGATTCGGCGCTCGAAAGCTCCTCGATGGTCTCTGTCAGCTGATGAGTTAATGTATCTTTACTCATTTTCTTAATGTCTCAATAAAATTTGAGTGCAAAGATACGATTATTTTCTTGAATGACAAAGAAATAGCTACGGTTTTTTGTATTTTTTAGAGTGATTTTTTGAGGGATGAAAGACGGAAAGACCCATATACGGTGTTTTGCCGTACATGGGTCTGGCTTGTCTTATTTTGCGATGCTGTCCAGGAAGAGGAGCAGTCGGTTGGTGACGTTTACCTCTGAAACACCGGAATCGAAGTCGAGCGATACGAGGTTGAGCATTGGGAAACGGTCGTGGAGACGTTTCTCAATGCCCTTGGAAATCACGTGGTTAGCGATGCAACCGAAAGGCTGGAGCGAGATGATGTTGTTCACGCCATCACGGATGTAACCTACGATGTCGGCAGGCAGAAGCCAGCCTTCGCCAAACTGGGCTGCGAGCGAAACCAGTCCCTGTACGTCCTTCGCATCATCATAGATATTGGTGAACGGACGGAAGTAGCGGAACTTGCCGGCTGCCTTGTTTACCTGGCGCAATCTTCTGCCTATCAGCGCCTGATAAGCGCCCTTGATGATGAAATCGGGCACTTTGGTGCAACTCAGCCGCATGTGTTTCTGTATCTCCACGTTCACAAATTCCTGCAGGAAGAAAGGAGCAAGCAGAGGCGGAACCACCTCTATGCCGCGCGAGATGATGTTCTGCTCCAGGAACTGGTGGGCGAAAGGATTGAACTTCAGGAAGATTTCGCCTACGATTCCTACCTTCGGCAGTTCTCTGTCGAGGGTCATCTGGTTGAATTCTTCGGCTGCCTGTTCCAGGAGTCGGATGAGTTCTTTGGCTGAATTCTGGGCGATAGGTCCGTCTATCAGCTGCATGTATTTATCGCGCAACTCTCTGGCAATGCCCGGTTTACGCTCTCTTACGATGCAGGCATTGTACATCTCGTTGATTGCATCGCCATAGAAAATGGCGGTAACGATAATCTGACTGTATTTCAGCCAAGGCACATTGAAACCGTCCTGCTCGTTATAGTCTTGCTTGTCGTCTGTTGAGCCTGATGCTTCGCCTGTTGAGGCTGTTACACCGAGTGTGAGCAGCGGAATGTCCTGGAATCCATTGGAAATCATCGCACGCTTGATGAGACCAGCGTAGTTGGTTGCGCGACACTGGCCGCCCGTTTGACTCATCACTACTGCTGTATTGTTCAGGTCGTATCTGCCTGATTTCAAGGCTTTGATGATGTCGCCGACGATGAGTGTAGCCGGATAGCAGACTTCGTTGTTGGCAAACTTCAAGCCGAGTTCGGCGCTTACCTCATTGCTCATCGGAAGAACCTCAACATCATAGCCTATCAGTTTCAGGATAGGCGGAATGATAGGGGTGAGGTATTCGGTCATGAAAGGAGCGAGAATCTTGCGATGAATATCCTGCTTGGTGAAAACCTTGGTCTGTTGTAAATGTTGAATGTTGAGTGTTGAATGTTGAATATCTTCTGCTGTTGAATTTTTCACTCTTCGTTCTTCACTCTTCACTCCCTTCAGGCTTTCTATCAACGAGCGGACACGGAGTTTCAGTGAGCCGATATTGCTCACATCATCTATCTTCAGCAGCGTGAACGGCTTGTTGTGGCGCTTCATGATGTCGCGAATCTCGTCCTGGATAAAACTGTCAGGACCGCAGCCGAAGCTGGTCATCTGGACGAAATGCACCTCATCGCCCTGTTCGGCTGCCCATTGTGCTGCCTTCAGTATGCGGTTCATATACGCCCATTGCTTTACGAGATAAGTCTCTGGCTGACAGTTGTATGCTTCGTTGTTGTCTTGGCTGGCTAATGCAGCCTCATTTCTTTCTGCCGCCAGGTTCTCCAGATTGAATTCTTTGAAATCTGCAAAGAGATTACCCCGGGCGATGTCTTCGCTGATGACGTTGACTCCCAGATTGGCTATCATCTCGCTCAGCTTGTGCTGAATCAGCGGGTCTGTATGATAAGGACGGCCAGCCAGCAGAATCGTAAGTCCCTTGTTTGGCTTCAGAATCTTGTCTTTGTTCGTTTTCTGAGCCTCTGTTTCTTCATTTTTCAGAATCTCCCAGCCCTGTTTCTTAATCTCAGCAGCATATACTGCCTGAGCATAAAGAGCCTCTCTCAGCGCTTTATGGGCAGTCTTCTTGCTTACTCCCAGTTGCTTGAGATAATCGGTAATCTGTTTTTCCAGTGCCTTAGGCTGGGCAAAGTTGATGACGGGCGTATCGATTGGTTTCTTCAGATTGATGACCGACTTGATGACATCGCTGTAGCCCGAAACGACCGGACAGTTGAAGCTGTTCAGCGTATTCTTCGGGTCGTCATTATGCTCATAAACCACGTATGGCATGAGGATGCGGTCAACCTTCGGGTTCTCGTTGAGTTCCTTCAGATGACTGTGAGCCAGTTTAGCCGGGAAGCAGATATTGTCGCTCATCACCGTATTCAAGGCTCCTTCATACTGGCTGAAAGTGGAATCGGAAGAGAGAATCACGCCCAATCCGGCTGCCCGGAGCAGCGCATTCCAGAACGGATATTCCTCGTACATGTTGAGGATGCGAGGAATGCCTACTTTGACGTTGTGTTTTACAACGTCAAGTGGGTTAACTTCTTCTCTATCAAAGAGTAAACTATATTTGTATTCGTAAATATTTTTGCCTTTTATCCCGTTTGCTCCCTTGTTGTTGAACACACGCTCACACTTGTTTCCGGAGTAGAATCGGTTACCGCCGGCAAAGGTGTAGCGGGAAACATAACAATGGTTTTCGCAGCCTTTGCATTGCAGCTGTTTGGTTTCATAATGAGCCAGATTCTGGAGATCATCGATGGATCTTGATGAGGCAGGGTGCGTATCTTCTGCAGATGTGCGATGTTTGTAATCTGCCGCCGCATGAAGGGCACAGCCGTAGGCGCCCATCAGTTCCGGCATGTTGCTTCGTGCCACTTCGGTATGGGTGAGTAACTCAAATGCTCTTACCACCGCATCGTTTCTCATCGTACCACCCTGCACAACGATTTTGCCTCCAAGGTTCTCATTACCATGGAGTTTCAATACCTTATAAAGACAGTTCTTGATGACCGAATAAGAGATTCCGGCAGAAATATCAGCTACAGATGCGCCCTCTCTGAGCACCTGCTTCACCTTCGAGTTCATGAAGACGGTGCAGCGGGTTCCCAGGTCGCAGGGAGCCTTCGACTGGCAGGCGAGTTGGGCAAAATCGCCTACAGAATAACCCATATTGTTGGCAAAGGTCTGGATGAATGTTCCACAGCCCGAACTGCACGCCTCGTTGAGTTCCATGCGCACCACAGCCCCTTTCTCCACGAAGATAGCCTTCATGTCCTGTCCGCCGATGTCCAGGATAAAACTCACGTCAGGCATGAGTGAGGCAGCAGCTCTTTCGTGTGCCATTGTTTCGATAATGCCACTGTCGAGGCCGAAAGCCGCCTTGATAAGTTCTTCGCCGTAACCTGTAGAGCAGGAGCCTACGATTTCCAGTTCAGCGCCTCGCAATGCAGCTTCCTGCTTCAGGGCGTTCAGTCCATCCGCTACTGCCTTGATCGGATTTCCCAGATTCAGGCGGTAATTGGTAAAGACAATATCTCCCGTAGGCGTCTCCGCATTCACCCTTACCGCAACAATCTTCGTCGTAGTAGAGCCCGAGTCAATACCAATCACAATCTGCTGTTTTCCTTTATTCAGCGGTTGGGTTTCGGTAGCGAATTTCGTTTTTGATTTGAGCCATTCCTGGTGCTCTTTCTCATTCTTGAACAGAGGCAGCAGACTGCTGGTCCATTCCGTTTGTATTTCTTTTTTCATCCGGCTTCTGAGGGCAGAAACTGAGGCTGCAGAATCTGCCGATTTAGCCCGGTAAGCACAGCCCAGAGCCGGAATGAGATTGCTGTTTTCTGATACGATGAAGTCGTTTGGAGAGAGATGGAGATAATCGCAGAAAGCCTTGCGGAGAGCCGGAAGAAAGGTCAGCGGACCGCCGCAGAGCAGGATAGGAGCCTCGAAGCTGATGCCGTGAGAAAGCGTTACCACCGTCTGTACGGCGATGGAATGGAAGATGCTGGCTGCAATATCTGCTTCGGGCAGATTGCGCGCCATCAGGTTCTGAATGTCGGTCTTGGCAAACACGCCGCAGCGGGCAGCCATCGGATAAACGTGCTCTGCCTTCATCGCCAACTCGCTCATCTTCTGGTTCTCTACGCCCATCAGCACACTCATCTGGTCGATGAAAGCGCCCGTTCCGCCGGCACAGTTGCCGTTCATGCGCAGTTCCATATTTCCGTTTTCCTTGAAGAAGATAACCTTCGCGTCCTCGCCACCGATATCGATAAGCGCCTTCGCCTCAGGATGGGCAGTACGGGCATAGACCGATGCAGCCACCACCTCCTGTACAAACTCCGCCTGGAGCTGTTCGGCAGTAGCCATTCCTACGCTTCCCGTTACGCAGATTCTTGCCTCTGCATCGCCCGTGAGGGCTAAAATCTCATCGAAATATTGCGACACAAGTTCGTTGACACGAGCGTTGTGGCGTTCGTATTTTGAGTAAATTACCCGGTTATCGCTGTCGATAACGGCTATCTTGGCTGTCGTAGAGCCAACGTCCAATCCTATGTAATAAGTCTTATCCATTTCTCTTATCTCAAGTATTTTCTCTTATCTTCTAGTATCTTCTTCAAGTTTCGCAAGTTTTGCTCCACACGCCCTGAAAGGGCAGAAGCTCCTAGCCCAGGGCATCGCCCTGGGTTCTTATGGACGCAACCCTGTCGCCCTGTAAGGGCAAAAGCTTTAAAACTCCAGGCAAAACATAAAGCTTTTGCCCTTACAGGGCGTCTTGCTGATTGCCATCATACCCAGGGCGATGCCCTGGGCTAGGAGCTTCTGCCCTTTCAGGGCGTGCTGCTTCTGGAGCTTTTGGGCCTTCAGCCCGTACTTAAACCACGTGCGAAACTTCTAGTATCTTCTTATTATTGGCTTTTCCCAAGTTCCATCTGCTCTCTTCTCATATCCCTGAAAGCGCTCCAGGCTATCGGAACCGCTACGGCAAACGAGCAGCAATCTGCCCACATCTGACACATCTCCACGCCCAGCAGTCCGAAGAAATAGGGGAGGATGAAGATGAGCGGAATGAAGAAAAGTCCGCTGCGTGCCGCCGCTACGATGTTGGCTCTCACCGGTTTACGGATGGTCTGCATCAGCATGTTGGTGAGTACGATGCTGGCTACGAGCGGAAAACTGAGCACCTGCCATCGCAAAGCCACCGAACCTACGGCTACAACCGCTGCATCATCGCGGAAGATGCTGATGATGGAAGTTGAGAAGATGAAGCCGAGAAGGGCACAGACGCTGAGGAAAACCGTGCCGCATTTAATGCAGAAAAAGAAGGCTTCCTTTACGCGCCCATAGAGTTTGGCACCGTAGCAGAATCCGCAGAGCGGCTGGAATCCCTGTCCCAGACCGATGACCATCGCATAGGTGAAGAAGGAGATGCGGGTAACGATGCTCATGCCCGCAATGGCTGCATCGCCAAACGCTCCTGCTGCCACATTGAGCATCAGCGTAGCGATACTTCCCAGTCCCTGTCTTGACAGCGAAGGGGTTCCGCCGAAGATAATCTCCTTGGCAAAGGCGCGGGTAGGGGTGAAATTGCAGAGACGGATGCGGATGTTCTCGCCTTTATGCGTCATCCTGAAGAGCATGGCGCAGCCGAAACACTGGCTGATGAGGGTGGCTACGGCGGCTCCGGTAATGCCCAGCTGGAAGTAGAGAATGAGCAGAGGAGCCAGAATCAGATTGAGCAGCACACCCGACATGATGCCCTTCATCGCATACATCGTATTGCCCTGAAATCGCATCAGATTATTCAGCGTAAGCGAGGTGGTCATAAAGGGAGCACCCAGCAGGATAATGCCCAGATAGCGCTCTGTATAAGGAAGAATGGTGGGCGTAGAACCCATCAGAAGGCAGAGCGGTGTGAGGAAAAGATGCCCCAGGATGGCGATGAGGAGACCGGTAAGAAAACTCAGCACAAAACCCGTTGTTGCCATCTTCTGTGCCTCTTCCGTATGCTTGGCGCCCAACTGTCGCGAAACATAATTGCCCGCTCCGTGACCGAAGAAGAAACCTATCGCCTGGATAACAGCCATTGCTGCAAAGGAAACGCCTACCGCTGCCACACTCTGCGTGTTGATGCTGCCCACGAAATAGGTGTCGGCGAGGTTGTACATGCTCGTCGACAGCATACTGATAATCGTTGGTATGGCCATCGTGAAAATCACATGATGCACAGGGGCATGTGTGAGGAACGTATAGTTGTCTCTTTTCTCTTTCTTCATAACTTTATGATGCTCTTTGGGGCATTTCAACCTGCAAAGGTACATAAATATCCACAAAGTTGGACAATTATGAACAAACTTTTATAAATTTATAAGAAAAGAGTTGCATTATTCATAAATTTATTGTATTTTTGCACCGCAATTGAATATATATACATAAAACAATATACTAATGAATGATGAGATAAGAATCATACCGATAACGACTAAAAAAGGGCTGAAAACCTTCATTCAGTTTCATTATGATCTCTACAGAGGCCATAAGTTTGCCATTCCCTTTTTGCGTTTCGACGAGATGAATACGCTGGACCCAAAGAAGAATCCTGCCTTCGAATTCTGCGAGGCTCAATACTTCCTGGCGGTTGACAGCGAGGCTCGTATCGTAGGTAGAATTGCTGGCATTATCAACCATCGTGCCAACGAAGAGTGGAACAAGAAGCAGGTTCGCTTCGGCTGGTTCGATTTCGTGGATAATGTAGCGGTTTCCTGTGCCTTGTTGCGCGCGGTAGAAAGTTGGGGCAAGAGCAAGGGAATGAACGAATGCGTAGGTCCGCTCGGATTTACGGATATGGACCGTGAGGGCTTGCTCATCGAGGGCTTCGACCGGAAGTCTACGATGTATATCAATTACAATTATCCTTATTACAAGACGCATCTGGAGAGTTATCCGCTCTATGAGAAGGATAACGACTGGCTGGAGTACCGCATCAGGATTCCGGAAGTGACGCCGGCTAAGTTTGCCAAGACTGCCCAGATGATAGAGAGCCGATATAATCTGCATGTTCATAAGTTCACCCGCCGGGAACTGACCTCGGGAGGAATGGGCAGGAAGGTGTTCGAAATCGTGAACGAGACTTACAAGAATCTCTATGATTTCCAGCAGCTTACGGAGAAGCAGATTGATGAATATGTAAATACTTATATCAAGAAGGCTGACTTGAACCTGGTAACGGGTGTGGTAGATGGCAACGCTGGTAACAAACTGGTAGCCTTTGGTGTTTCCTTCCCTTCGTTTACCGATGCGCTGCGCGAGATAGGCGATGGCAAGCTTTTCCCTACGGGTTGGCTGAAGGTGCTGAAGGTTCTGAAGTGGCACAAGACGGATACGGTAGATTTGCTCTTGATAGGTGTTCTTCCGGAATATCGCAAGAAGGGAGCCAATGCGCTTATTTTTGCCGATCTGATAGAGCAGTATCACCGTTATGGCTTTAAATGGGCTGAGGCAATGCCGCAGATGGAGACCAATACCGGTGTTCAGAGCCAGTGGCAGTATCTGGAGAGCGAACAGCATCGCCGTCATCGCTGCTATAAGAAGAAGATTTAAAAGTCTCTGTTTTGAGCCGTTTAGCGGTAAAAAAGATAGAAAATGGGCTAAAAAGTTAAGTTTCATAACTCGCTCTAAATTGGACTTTGATTGAAAATCAAGAAGTTGGGCGTTTGCCT
>ENA-OXQY01000323-OXQY01000323.1-human-gut-metagenome-genome-assembly--contig:-NODE-323-length-12567-cov-4.934063_pt1 | contig 12567 bp, 10 predicted proteins | sample MGYA00249588_ERZ652575 | MGnify/ENA primary metagenome ERZ652575 (study PRJEB26925, sample SAMN05826562) | human gut metagenome | biome: ENVO:2100002; feature: ENVO:00000062; material: ENVO:00002003...
ACACGTAAGGAGTCGTCGGCAGCGTCAGATGTGTATAAGAGACAGCCATAACATACGTCGATACAGAAAGATTGAAGCCGTTAGAAATAATTTCATCCAACGTTGCTAAATGAGAGAAGTGCTCTACTTCTTTCTTCTCTTTATATATATCAACTATTTTGTCGATATTATCAGGCATCAATTTGTTGTTGGTGGAAACCTTTACACATTCTTTTGAAGCATTGATAAACAGGGTTTTACTATCCGCTTTTCCTTTCTTCATTACCATAATGCAAGTAGCTATCGGTGTCCCGAAAAACAGATTGCTAGGCAGCTGAATAATGCAATCAATATAGTTGTTTTCTACTAAATATTTCCTGATTTTTTGTTCTGCTCCACTTCTATACATTATTCCTGGAAAACATACGATTGCAGCCGTTCCGTTAGGTGCTAACCATGATAATGAATGCATAATAAATGCCATGTCCGCTTTTCCTTTAGGTGCTAAAACGCCCGCAGGTGAGAAACGAGGATCGTTGATAAGTAAGGGATTATCATCTCCAGCCCATTTTATAGAATAAGGCGGGTTTGAAACAATAAGTTCAAACGGTTCATCATCCCAATGCTGTGGATTTATTAAAGTGTCCTCACAAGCCACATCGAACTTATCGAACCCAACATCGTGCAGGAACATATTTATACGGCAAAGGTTGTACGTTGTAATATTTATTTCCTGACCAAAGAATCCGATTGTAACTGCATCTTTTCCCAGAACCTTCTCTGCCTTTAACAGTAACGATCCTGATCCACAAGCAGGATCATATACCTTATTAATAGTCTTCTTCCCCACCGTTCCAAGACGTGTTAGAAGCTCTGATACATCCGCTGGTGTAAAGAATTCTCCACCAGACTTTCCAGCATTGGAGGCATACATAGTCATTAAATATTCGTAGGCGTCTCCAAAGGCATCAATATCATGATTCTTCACAGATCCCAAATTCATAGCAGCGATACCGTCAAGAAGTTTAGCGAGCCTCTCGTTTCTCTTAGCTACTGTGCTACCTAGCTTGTTACTATTAACATCATAGTCATCAAACAATCCCGCAAAACTGTTTTCAGACTGACTGCCCTTCGCAGACTCTTCAATATTACGAAAAACCCTTTCAAGTGTTTCGTTAAGATTAGGATCCTGATATGCTCTTGCACGCACATTGCAGAATAGTTCACTCGGAAGAATAAAGAATCCTTTTTCCTCTACAAGACCTTCCCTGGCCTCCTCTGCCTCATCATCTGACATTCTTGCATAGTCAAAATCATCGTTTCCGGCTTCGATCTCACCTGCATTAATATATGCGGTAAGATTTTCAGAGATATACCTGTAGAACATGGTGCCAAGAACGTAATTCTTGAAATCCCATCCATCAACAGCTCCGCGAAGCTCATCGGCGATAGCCCATATAACACGATGGACCTCTTCTCTTTCTTTTTCCTTTTTGCTGTCTACTGCCATTTCTCATTCCTCCGTATTGTTTTTGTCTGCGTCAGCGCTCTGTCCGCTTTCGACCCAGGCATCGACCTCAGACACCCGGAATTTATACTGTCTCCCTACTTTGTGATAGGGAATAGTATCTTTTTTGATCCAGCCACGAATCGTGTCTTTACTGACACCTAAGTGCTCGGATATTTCAACAAGGCTATACCACCGTTCTACATCATTAATTGTATTGTTTCCCATGTCCGATAAAACTCCCTCCTGAACTTACGAATCTCCGTGTCGTTTGATTAATGCATCGTAATACTTTTTTATTCTCTGAAATGCCTGCCAGACATCTTCATCTCTCGTTTTCAAGACTTCTATCAACGGTTGATACTGATCAGGTTCCTTTGCTACCACACTAAAATCCACTTTATATTCATGACCGAAGCAAACAAGATTCCGGCTGTTATCCCGTACAAATCCGTCTACATTATGCGTCCTCTCATATCCCGGGAGGTTCTCAACATCCTGCCTCAGCAGTCGGCGTGCAAGTATTTTCTGCTTCTTTTCAGTCGCATCATAATAATCTTCACCGAAAATACCTGCCGTCATAAATGCCGGGTAATTCAATACATCTTCAAACACCGCAAAACATAACAGTCCGGGAGTATCAACTTCTTTCAAAATCAACGAAAAGATCACATTGCAAGGTTCCGTAATCGGTGAAGTAATCGGCTGCCACTCAGCACCTCTTTCCACCAAATATCTGGCTATTAGGTCATGATTTTCTACCTGATAATCCAATTCTCCATAACCGTATTTCAGGAATGCAACGAATGCATCTTCGTCGGTCTTCCCTTTATACACTTCATTTAAGTATGGAATAAAATATGTCGATTCCACTTTTTCCTTGGAATACTCGCAAAGCATTCCAAATGCACTTCCACCCTCGAATTCACTTTCCGGAACCGACCAAAGCGACTTACCGAATTCGATCATTTCCTCTGGTTCAGCATAGTAGTTATATTCAGCAAAAAGATATTCTTGAAATCCGGGATCCACATAGAAAATCTTATACTCTTCTTCGTACATCATGCAGGCCGTTGCACAGGCATCATGCACAAAGTTCTTCATTGTCATCACCTTAGGATTTGAAAGTTCGCTCTTTGAATTCAGCTTATTGAAATACCCTTCAAAAGTTGCCTGATCAAACTCGTGCACTCTGTCCAGATAGGTAATCGCGCAGAATTCTCGAAACACTTTCGTAAACTCCTCGGAATCCTTCGCGCTGTGATAGATACGACTGTAGGCTTCCTTCTCCTGATCATGCACCTTAACAAGCGTATCATAGGCTGTTCTATAAAACAGATACTGTTTTCCATAGAAGGTCTTATCAATCGGATATCGCATGATGATGAAAGTCAGCAGCATAGGATTCGTTGCAAACACCTGATGCTTTTTCAAAAAGTCCCCATCAACATACTGGGATATCTCGTTCCTGAGATCTTCATCCTCTGGATCCGGAAGAAGATTCGATATCAATTCATTAGCCTGTTCTTTTCCAAAAGGCTGAAGGTAGAGCTTGGAGAATCCACGTATGGATCTCATCATGTCGCACTCCCTGGACGCCATAACATACTGGTTATACGGATATCGATCTACCAGCTCAGAAAGCTGTGTCTGAAATGCTCTTGCATCGGAAAGATCAATCTCATCTGCTGCATCCAACAGTATCTGGCATTTCCCGGATTCAAGTAGATCCCTAGCATTCTTTTCTGTAAAGGAATCATCAAATCGTTTTACAGCCTTCAGAATATAATCGGTAATCAGATCGTTGTTCTCGCTAAAATTCCTTAACTCGATCAAAACTGGCAACAGTCCTGTTTGCGTATGTTCTCGAATAGACTCCACAAATAAACGTTGCAACAGCATCGACTTTCCCATACCGCCATTTGCAACCAGAACAGTCTTTTTTGAATATTCTCCAATATTCTGGAGCGACGCTCTCTCTATCAGTGTTTCGGAAGATCTACTGCCTCGGGATCGTCTCCCTTCCCCCGCATTCGGCCTGCTGCTCAGTTTATTGCAAACATATATATCCTCTAACACACGCTCTTCTTCCTCGGAGAAGGGCATTCTTATTTTGCTGAATTTTTCCAAAGACCTTTCAGCGTATTTAGGAAATGAAGTTATAAAGGCATCAGGCTTGTAAAAATCTTTGGCTATATCTTTTGCTTCACCATTACCCTCACCTATAGCATGGAATTGTTTCGCCAGCGCAAAAGCCAAAAGCCTCTTGTCCGGAGTGTCGCCTTTATTTATCGGGATATGAAAACGGATCATCACCTGATCCAGCGTACTGCCATTCAGGCTCTCCGCCATACGATCGATGAACTGATCCTCTTGAAAATTTGTCGCAACTATTCCCCAGAGATTACCATCCGGCGTTCTGGAACCGTCGAACCACTTACCATATGTACTGTTTGACGTAGGCAGCCAGCACCAATCTTCCTCTCTTAATGCTGCCTTCAGAATAAATTCCGGTATTTTCTCTTTGGACTTATATCCGACAATTGCCCCTGCGGATCTGCCCATATATAGATTCGCAAAAAAGTCGTTATATCTCAAATTTACATCCTCTTTTCTCACGATTTCTGCCTGTCCGAATTGTCCGAATCATGTCTGGTAAAGTCGTAACAATGTCCGTTTCCGTGTCGGTGAAGCAGGAATCCACCTGATCTATGATAAGAGCATAAGACAGCGACACAAGGTATACAAAAGAATTTCGGTCCTGTACTCATGCTGGTTTTGAGTCATTTCAACTTATTCATAGTTATTCACACTCAATTATACAGCAAAATGCACAAGCAAGCAAGACTTTTCTTGTGAAATTGTATACAAAATGTCCTGCCGCTCATCAGGAAGTGAGTTGACCCTGATCAAGTCAACGCCCGAAAGCCAACTAATGAGAGTAACAAGTAAACAGGTCCAGTCTATAGGGCAACTGGCCATTCAGACAAATAGGAGGTTTTCCTATGAATGGCCGAGAAAACAGACTAATTGAATATCGCCATCTTGCGGATGCCTCCGCGAAATTCACAGGAGGCAAAAGATGGCCGATATCAATCTCAATCAGTACAGCGATAAACGCTCGTACAACAACCTTCCCGTACCGGAAGGACAGTATCTTGCTCCGTTCCTTGTTGAGAACTGGGATGAAGTAAAGGCGATGAACTATCATCGCGATAACCTTGAAACTTGGCACTTCAACGGCATTCCTGTTCTGGTTGCCTTCACTCCCGTCACACCGGAGCAATTTCCCGGAACCATGAAGCTCTTCTGGGGAGACGTTCGCAAGTACATCGCCGATCTCAATGGCGATCCGAATGTCATCTCCTACGATAAGTTTCTGGAAGACATGGAAGCAGAAGGCGAAGGCGGCTATGATCCCGCCCAGACGGAATCCTTTGAGAACACCACCCTGCTCGGAATGATCATTGATGATCTGATCCGTGAAGTCGGTGAGAAAAATCCGCGCTATGGACGTATTCTAAATCTCATCAAGCAGGAATACACCAAAGGTGAAATTCTCGAAGTGATCCTGAAGGAATACGGCATCAAGAAGACGCAGGGATACTCTGAAATCCGCGCCGCTCAGAAGATGGCAAAGGATATCTATTACGCCAATTAAAACACCGGCACCACACAAAGAAGCAGCGATACTGGATCATTCTCCGATACCGCTGCTTTGCTGTGTCACTTTTTCCTATTATTTCTTTTTAGATGGTCTGCCTTGTAACTGCCATTTGTCATGTCTTCTGATGCCTCGAACCGCCTGCCGCAGTGTGCTTGCCCTGCCATGCTGATGATACGGATGCGAAGCCTTATGCTTATGAAAGATGATCACCGTTCCCTGCTCAGGATACTCCGGATTATGCAGGTACCAGTAATGGCCGGTGTTCCGACTCATGATCGTCACGTCGTAGGCATCCTTGGAGATGATGTTGAAGTACACGGGATCCAGGCATTCAAGATCGTTTGCATCAAACATCGGCAGCCTCCTTCCCGAACCAAGCCTCTAAGGCCTGTTCCACGATCGAGTCAACTTCATTCGGATCCATACCCTGAAAATACTTCTCTACGATCCTCCCAGGCACTTTATAGTACTTCTTCTTAATCGGTTCAGCTTTCAGATATCTACGCACCAATCCGTCAGTCAGCGTTCCGGTATGGCTTCTAAGCTTAATGGCCATATCCACCGTCAGCTTCGCGCCGTTTTCCTTTGCCGCCTCATATACCATCTGTTGCTCATCCTCTGGCAGGAATGCAAGCTGCAGAGCGACCTTCGTATACAGAGAGCCTCTATCCAGCATATCCTTCAAAGGATCTATCAGATCATTCATCTTCAGAAGTCTGGCAACAGAGCTGCCGGACAAACCATATTCTTCTCCGATGGTTCCCTTAGTCTTTATCCTTTGGGTGCCGGGTATCGAAGTCTCCTCATCAAACCTTGCTTTCAATACCGCAGCCTGCTCTGATATGGTCAGATCAGAAAATGATCTCTGCATCAATTCGGATCCTTTCATCACTCTTCCCATAGTCTCACGCCTCCTTCACCGCGCCATATTCAGCCGTTTTTTCCGCAACGAACTGTGCGTGCAGCTTCTTCTTTTCCTGCTGAAACTTCTTGGTCAGATTCATCATTTCTCTGTCCATGAATTCTTTCTCTGCCTGAGCAAGTGCTGCTCTCTCCGCATCCGGTGTGATAATGATCTTCCCATCCTCGCAGCTGACGGAGATATAATCTCCGACCCCAAAGCCCAGATCTGCCAGCCACTGTCCCTTCAGCATGATGGTGGGAGTCGTTTTGTAGTTGTATCCGCTCTGTCCGTAGACTTTGATGTTTCAGGTTTTCTTTTTTGTCATGATCTTTGTCTCCTTTACTCTGATTTTCAACTTTGTGATTTTTACATAGTCTTATGTACTTTTCTGTGTTATACTTTCCTTAGAAAATCACGATCGGAGGACTCACATGAGCGAATCAAAATCAGGTTCTTACAAAGGCTTGACCGAAGCTCGCAAAAGAGCGAATAAAAAGTATAATGATCGATTTGTCGAGATAAAGGTCCGTGTCACCCCTGAGAAGCGTTCCATCATTAAGGATCACGCCGAAAGCATGGGTGAAAGTGCAACCGCCTTCATAAACAGAGCAATCGATGAAGCCATGCAGCGGGATAAGAATTCCAATCCCGAAAACTAAAAAATCCGGTGAAGTATGGATACATTTCCACACATCACCGGATGATTCTTCGTCTCATGAACAATCTCCAATTGTGTTATTCTTCTATAAAAGCGATCTTAGAACCGGCTCCCCATTCAAAATCTGATTAAAAGTTCCTGTTTTAAATGGTCTAAATCTGGTCTAAATTCAGTTCCGAACACCCTTGCAAGTACCGAAATCATTAGGTTTTTCAAGGTTTCTACGAATGTTGCCCCAGCACACGAATAGCACTCGTATCATATAAAACCTCTCAAACCTCTGTATTTTTCACGATTTTCCATCTTTCAAATGGTCTAAATGTGGTCTAAATCCGAAGCCCTATCCCTCACAAACTCAGTATTCATGCGGGTTTGATGCAAAAGCGTCGTATATTGCCGTGGCATACTGTCGTATGCAAAAGAAGGCATCAGGCTATGGTTTCGGACAAAGCGTCCGGTGTACCATCAACTTTGCCTTAAGCTAGTCGTATGAATAGATAAAAGAATATTTCTCCCAGAGTCCGGTTCCGGCGGATCAAAGCCCCGGATGGGGCTTATTAAAGTGCCACTGATCACAACACTGCCACTCCTAAAATCTCAAAAAAGTGGCAGATTGGTACTTTAGGAGAAGTTTGGTAACTTTAAGTTACATTTTGCGGAAACTCAAGATATCATAGGTGTTCCCCTTACGTTTACGATCCACATAGATATCAAACTGCGAAGGATTGCCCATCCGCTCATTGACATATGATGTAAATCTAGCCAACAGATGCAGCATGTATCGTCCAGAAAACTGATTAAGACTGAATTTTGTTATAGCATCAATGCTAACGTCCATTCGTCTCAGAGTACGCACAAACACCATGCCCACTGTCTTGCAGTCTTGGTTTCGGATATCTTTCATAACGCGGAAAAGAAGATACTTGTTTGTATTCCAATTCACCTTCCGGAAATTGAAGATTCTGATGGTTGCGAAATCATCAACAAACTTAGCTGCCATCTGGATTTTCTTTTTGATATCCTCATCGGAATCATCATTCCTAACTGCAGATATGATGAGCATGGTCTGGTAATTCAGATCACGATTTGGAAGTCCGACAACATCTGTTCAATCTGCTTTCGGCCCCACCGATATTCACGCTGAAATACATCCACGGTAAAGCGTCGATGTGAAAGTATTTTTGTAAGCGTTTCGGTTTTGTCGATCTTATTCACGGCTGTTACCTCATTTCCTAATTATTTAAAGTCGCCTTCCTTGATTATTTCATCTTCAAGGAACTCGTGCGCTGCGATTCCGTGGTATACTTTTCCATCTTTCTTTGCCACCGCAAAGCCTGGATCACTGATACTCTCCATCTCTGCACTATTAATGAAAAAGTACCCGTTTTTATATTCGCTGTAGTGATTTACGGATCCATCTGTTTGTTTTGCGATCTGAAGAGCCTTGTAGAATCCAATTTCCCCATACGGTGCCGGATCTTCAGCAACCATCATTAACGGAGTCTCCCTTGTAGAGAAATCATATCGCACAACCTTATGTTCCTCCTGAACTGGTTGTGGATCAGCTTCAAACGTTCTATTGCCGATTCCAAAGTATCTCTCAAAGAAAGCCTTCAATTTGTCAATAATAGTCTGCTTCTTTTGGGCTCGGTTACCACCACCAAATCTGCTGACCGGAGGCATAATCTTATCAATATCGGTGCCGACAGTCTTAACCTCACCTTCACGGAATGCATTTTCCATGAACTTACGTGTCTCTTCCGGTTTCAGTTTTTCCTCTTTGATAATCTGATTCAGGTCATTCTCACGCTGTTCATATACATACTCATTCCATCCGGCCATTACATCATCAACATCATTAATCCCGGCAATAAACGCTTCAATCAACTGTTTCTTACTACGAAGTTCTGGGCTGGCATCAATAGCCTTACGGATTGTGATAAGTACTTCTTTATCCTCTAGATGGCTGTCATGATACTTCTTCACCAACATAAGGATATAATCAATATTGATTTCAATCTGTTTGATTAGTTCGATCTCGAAGACAATATCATCAATAATATCAGTGCTTTCGCCGTTCTCTCGTTTACGCTTCCATTCATCCCTGAGATCCTGATACTTTCCAAGATAGTCCTGTAGATCTCTCTCTGAAATGATTTCTTTTCCTGCAAAATCATCAAATGATACAAGCAGGTTTCTCATGCGGAGTATTGCACCAAACAAAGCGATGAAATCTTTTTGATTCTGCTCACCGATGATCTGCGGCTCAGTAACAGGGAACTTAGTGGTCAATTCCTCTATCATGTCCGCATATCCAGGCATCTGTTTTCCGTCAACAGATTCATAGCCATAGTAATAGTCTTTGAAGCTCTGCATTAGAACGATTCCACCGGCATTCTTATCTCCAAAAAGTGAAATGGCAGAATCTACTCTCTTCTGAAGATTGCGGAAGCAGACAATATTTCCAAAAGTCTTAACGCTATTCAGGATTCTATTTGTCCGGCTGAATGCCTGAATCAGACCATGCATCTTCAGATTCTTATCCACCCACAATGTATTAAGTGTAGTGGCATCAAAACCGGTAAGGAACATATTGACTACAATCAGCAGATCAAGTTCCTTATTCTTCATACGAAGCGACACGTCCTTATAATAATTCTGGAATTTATCGCTGGATGTATCATAGTTAGTATGGAACATCAGATTATAATCCTGAATGGCAGAATCCAGGAAGTCGCGTGCTGTCTGATCCAGAGCTGACGTATCTTCTGAATTCTCCTCATCCAAGAGCCCATCTATCTCTTCTTCATTAGCGGCATAACTGTATATGACAGCAATCTTCAGCTGCTTTGTCGGATCATTTTTCATGATCTTGCGGAATTCATCATAATACAGTTTTGCCATAGGAACCGAAGCCACTGCAAAAATGGAATTGAAGCCGCTTAGTCTCTGCTTCTGCTTAATTTCTTCGACTTTTCCACGGTCTGCGGATGCAACCTCAGATATATTCGTCAAAGCATTAAATACATATGTCTTATCCCCGCGATAGGTCTTCTGATCAAAATGATCGAGAATATAGTTTGCCACAAGATTGATTCTTTCAGGTGCCTCAAAAGCCTTCTTCCGGTCGATATCCCAGACCTGTTCATCGTCAATATCAGCATCCGTATCCATCGTTTTAATATAATCAACACGGAATGGAAGAACGTTTTTATCATTGATAGCATCCACGATCGTATATGAATGCAGCTGATCGCCAAAGGTCTGTTCAGTAGTAGCACAGTGTGGATTTTTCACGCTGCTCCCAGCGTTCGCAGGAAAGATCGGAGTCCCGGTAAACCCAAACATGTAATACTTTTTGAAGTACCGGACAATCGCAGCATGCATATCTCCAAACTGACTTCGATGGCATTCATCAAATATTATGACGATGCGCTTATTATAAACATCATGTTCCTTGTTCTTCTTGATAAACGATGTCAGCTTCTGAATGGTGGTGATGATGATATGTGACTTGGTATCAGACAACTGCCGCTGCAGGATTGCTGTAGATGTGTTGCTGTTCGCAGCTCCCTTCTCAAAGCGGTCATATTCCTTCATTGTCTGATAGTCCAGATCCTTACGGTCTACGACAAAGAGCACTTTATCGATGTACGGCAACAGCGATGCTATTCTCGCTGTCTTAAAAGACGTGAGTGTCTTTCCGGATCCTGTTGTATGCCAGATATAACCACCGGCAGCGATATCTCCATACTTTCTATAATTATGCGCTATCTCTATTCTGTTAATTATGCGCTCCGTAGCCGTAATCTGGTACGGACGCATAACCATCAACATATTTTCAGAAGTAAAAATACAATACTTTGTCAGAATGTTAAGGATTGTATGTTTTGCAAAAAACGTCTTTGTAAAATCAATCAGATCTGGAATGATTCGATTATTGGCATCAGCCCAGAAGGATGTAAATTCAAAACTATTGCTTGTCTTTTCTTTTTTTGTCTTTCCGGAATTAGCATCCTTGATGGCATTAAATCGAGTACTGTTAGAGTAGTACTTCGTATTCGTTCCGTTAGAAATGACAAATATCTGGACATACTCAAATAAGCCGCTTCCAGCCCAGAAAGAATCTCTCTGATAGCGGTTGATCTGGTTGAATGCCTCACGGATCGCAACGCCGCGCCTCTTCAGCTCTATATGCACAAGCGGAAGTCCATTGACAAGGATTGTCACATCATAACGATTATCGTGCTTTGCTCCCTGCTCTATTCCAATAACATACTGATTGATGACCTGAAGCCGGTTGTTATGGATATTTGTCTTGTCAATCAATGTGATGTTCTTTGTCATCGAATCATCACGTTTGAGGACCTGAACATAATCCTCTTGTATCTTCCGGGTTTTCTCTACTATATGTTCATTCGGGTTTGCAATGGAATCGGCGAAAAACCGCTTCCACTCATCGTCACTGAACTTATAATCATTTAACTCTTCCAGCCGTTCTCTAAGATTTGCAACGAGCTCAGCTTCTGTGTGAATGGGTAGGTACGTGTATCCCTGCTCACAAAGAAGTCGAATAAACTCTTTTTCCAAATCAGTTTCACTTTGATATGAATCGGATCGTTGTCTTAATGGCTCATATTCGGTTATTACCGTATTCTCATTAGTTTGAGCAACTATATTGAAGTAAGGCACTATACCACACCCCCTGCTTTTTCTTTGATATTCAACAATAAATCTCTATAATACCTATATTGTTTTTCTCTCGCACTTATCTCTGCTAATAGACCTTTTTTCTCATCAATGCATAGCGAGTAGAAACAGTCTAGCATTTCGATAATGGTTCTTTGCTGTTCCATAGAGGGGATAGGTATTTCAGTATCCTTTATCATATCATTGTGCAAATGTTTTATGGTACTCCTTGAAGGTATCTTCCATGGCTGAGACATACAAAACCAGTAAAGATAATCATTTAGCACTTCAGTCTCATCATTCTGGAGCCAAACAACATTTGAATCCTGAAAATACGCTAGTTTCCCATCATACTTGACAGTTCTTCCTACTGTTCCAGCAGTAGACAACATTACTTCTCCAACTTTAGGATACTTATATTTTGACCTGTATTCGTCATATAGTTCTTGAGAAATATATGAATCCGCTTCTTTACCTAATGTTCCATTTTTGTAAAAAGGTATATCGCCCTCTGGAGATGTCTGATCCTTTTTTATACGTTTACACATGCAGACATTAATTACTTCTCCAAGAGGCTTTCGATGAACGTTTTCATCAAAATCAAACAGTATATTGCTATAATATTCATACTGTTTTCTTCTTGCGGATAGCTCCTCATTCAGTTTATCTGAGAGACTTGTAAAATTATTCAATACGTCCACAATACACTTTTGTATTTCTAGTGATGGAACAGGAATTCTAATTTTATCCCATCTATCAAAGTCAAACTTTACTCTAGCTCCTTCCTCTTTTAACTGATCAATTTGAAACAAGACGGACGAGCTTCTTATATTCAGCATTAAATATTCCGGTAGAATCGTGTCTTTAATTCCAAAAACTACATAAGCTGGACTTACCAGTCCCGCTTCACCTTCAGGCATTAATCCAATGGTTCCAACATCGATTCCAGCTGGACGATATGCAACCATTCTCGGGCGAACGACATTATAATTAGATGTATCATCACTGTGAATTTGAGCACCCCAATACTCTTCAGACTTAATTAATCCATAGGTATTGCTTACAGAATAAACTTCTGTTACATCTGGTGCATTTTTTGCTTTCTCTCTATACCCTGTCTCTTATACACATCTGACGCTGCCGACGACTCCTTACGTGTAGAT
>ENA-OXQY01000337-OXQY01000337.1-human-gut-metagenome-genome-assembly--contig:-NODE-337-length-12130-cov-8.894327_pt1 | contig 12130 bp, 10 predicted proteins | sample MGYA00249588_ERZ652575 | MGnify/ENA primary metagenome ERZ652575 (study PRJEB26925, sample SAMN05826562) | human gut metagenome | biome: ENVO:2100002; feature: ENVO:00000062; material: ENVO:00002003...
ATCTACACGTAAGGAGTCGTCGGCAGCGTCAGATGTGTATAAGAGACAGATCAGAGACAGAGAAGGAGAATCACATGTTTGATGACAAATTTGTCTGGGGCGTGGCAAGCAGCGCATATCAGGTAGAGGGAACTGACCCGGATGACGGAAGAGGAAAGACGGTCTGGGACACTTTTACGGAGCAGGGACGCATTTTTCAAAATCAGAATGCGTACACAAGCTGTGATCACATGCACCATTATAAAGATGACTATGCATTAATGAAAAATCTCGGAATCAAAGCATATCGTTTTTCCTTAAACTGGGCGCGGATTCTGCCGGAGGGCACTGGGCGTGTCAATGAAAAAGCGATTGCGATGTACCGCGACATGATCCTTACAATGAAAGAAAATGGCATTACACCATATATTACCCTGTTTCACTGGGAGTTTCCACAGGCATTGCAGGAAAAAGGCGGCTGGCTGAATGAGGAAGTGGTAGACTGGTTCGGGGAATATGCAAAAGTGGTGGCAGAGAATTTTTCGGATATCTGCGAGGATTTTATCACGATCAACGAGCCACAGTGTGTGGTTGGACTTGGACATTTAAGCGGTGTTCATGCACCGGGATTGAAATTATCGGTTCCGGAGACTTTTCAGATTGCACATAATCTGTTGAAAGCGCATGGACAGGCAGTGATCAATTTAAGAAAATACGCAAAACAAAAAATCCGGATCGGCTTCGCACCGACCGGGGGAGTGGCTTATCCATACACGGACAGTGCAGAAGATATCGAGGCTGCCAGAAAAGTTTATTTTGGATTTTACAATCCGATGGATAACTGGACCTGGAATATCTCATGGTTTTCAGACCCGGTCTTTTTAGGTCATTATCCGAAAGAGGGACTGGAAAAATTCAAAGAGTATCTGCCGGAGATCACAGAGGCAGATATGCAGCTGATCCATCAGCCACTGGATTTTATGGGACAGAACATATATAATGGCTATTACGTGCGTCAGGGCGCAGACGGCGAACCGGAGTTTGTGGATCGGGAACCGGGATTTCCGAAGACGGCGTGTAACTGGCCGGTAACACCAAAAGCATTTTATTATGGAATCAAATTTTTGACAGAGCGGTATCAGCTTCCATTATATATTACAGAAAATGGTATGTCCTGCCATGACAATGTAAGCTTTGACGGCAGAGTACATGACAATGACCGAATCACATTTCTGGATTCCTACATCGGAGCCATGCAGAGGGCATATGATGAGGGAGTCGATATCCGCGGTTACTTCCAGTGGACATTTCTGGATAATTTTGAATGGTCAGAGGGATACAAGGAACGTTTTGGCATGATTTATGTGGATTTTATGACACAGCGGAGAATTGTAAAAGATTCTGCATTTTGGTATCAGGATGTGATTAAGACAAATGGAGGCAATTTATCAATGAATCAGACCACGAAAGAAATTTTATTTTTAGATCCGGTATGTACACACAACATCTGGGGCGGTACGAGATTGAGAGAGGATTTTCATTATCCGGTCGAGGGTGATGATTTAGGGGAGTGCTGGGGAATTTCTGCACATCCAAATGGAGACGGAACTTTAAGAGACTGTGGATTCAGTGGAATGAAGCTGTCCGAATTGTGGAAAAAACATCCGGAAGTTTTCGGAAATGTGGACAGTGACCGTTTCCCACTCCTGATCAAAATTATCGATGCGAAAGATGACCTGAGCATTCAGGTACATCCAGACGATGATTATGCAAAAGTCCATGAAAATGGTTCACTTGGAAAAACAGAGTGCTGGTACATTCTCGACTGCAAGGAAAATGCAACGATCGTTATCGGACACAATGCAGGGACAAAAGAGGAATTAAGCCGGATGATCCATGAGGGAAAGTGGAGTGAATTTATCCGTGAGATCCCGATCAAAAAAGGCGATTTTCTTCAGATCGATCCGGGAACAGTTCATGCGATCAAAGGCGGAACACTAATTCTGGAAACACAGCAGAACAGTGATATTACCTACCGCGTTTATGATTATGGCCGTCTCTCCAATGGAAAGCCGAGAGAGTTACATATCGACAAGAGTATTGACGTGATCACTGTGCCTGCAAAATCGGTTGCAGACAGTGTGAAATCGGTGGCAGATCTTCCGGTCAATACGTTAAATGAACTGTATGTCTGCAAATACTTTCATATCTATAAAATAGAAGTTTCAGGTAAAATGACTTTTGAGCAGAATGCGCCTTTTATGAATATGACAGTTACGGAAGGCAATGGAATCGTCAACGGTCAGCCGGTGAAAAAAGGAGATCATTTCATACTTCCAAATGGCTTCGGAAACGTGGAATTGCAGGGCAGAATGCAGATCATTGCCTCCACGATATAAACCAAAAACCGTTGATTATTACGGCGTGCACTGCGGGGTAGAAGCATGTAGATCAAAATTCTCCAGAGAGGAAATACACAGATGAATCAGGAAGAAAGACGAGAGAAACGAAAAAAAGATACACAGAGTGCGGTCATAGTTGTGGCAGTATTTTTTATAGTACTTGCAGTTTTGATCGGAGGAATTGTGTTTGCAGTCCATAAATTTGTAAAACCGGGAGCAGATAAACCGGAAAAGAATACTGAGAGCGTGACAACAGAGGCGACAGAAGAACCGGAAACAACTCCGGTAACCGAAGTCAGCGATCCGTTGATGGATCAGGCAATGCAGATTGCTGCCGGCATGACCTTAGAGCAGAAAGTAGCGCAGATGTTCATGATCACACCGGACGCACTGACCGGAGTGGACGGAGCAACGATGGCAGGAGATTCCACAAAGACAGCCTACACGCAGTATCCGGTAGGTGGTCTGATTTATATGGCAAAGAACCTGACCGGAACCGATCAGACGGCACAGATGCTTACCAATATGAAGAGCTACAGTCAGGAAATAGTAGGAATTCCAGTGTTCCTCGGTGTGGATGAGGAAGGTGGAACAGTAGCAAGGATTGCATCCAACAGTGCTTTTGGAGTGACAGATGTTGGAAATATGAGTGATGTAGGAGCGACCGGGGATTCCCAGAATGCATACAATGCAGGAAGTACGATCGGAACGTATCTGAACACACTTGGTTTTAATATGGATTTTGCTCCGGTTGCGGATGTGCTGACGAATCCGGATAACACCGTGATCAAAGAGCGGTCATTCGGTTCAGACAGCCAGCTTGTGGCGGATATGGTCTGTGCTGAGATGCAGGGACTGAACGAACACCAGATATTAAGCGTGGTAAAACATTTTCCGGGACAGGGAGCTACAGCAGGGGATTCCCATGACGGGGCAGTTTCTACAGATAAATCTTTGGATGACCTGCTGGCAAATGAGCTTGTTCCATTCCAGCAGGCAGTGAATAACGGAGCATCTTTTGTGATGGTAGGACATATTTCAGCACCAGCTGTTACAGGGGATGATACGCCGGCTTCGCTTTCCTCTGTCATGGTGACAGATGTGCTTCGCAACCAGCTCGGCTTCCATGGTGTAGTGATCACAGACGCAATGAATATGGGGGCGGTCACCGGAACATACAGTTCTGCTGATGCGGCAGTGACGGCAATTCAGGCAGGTGTGGATATGATCTTAATGCCGGAGGATTTCCAGAGTGCATATCAGGGTGTGATGGATGCAGTGGCTGGTGGAACGATCACAGAGGATCGTATCAATGAATCTGTTGCAAGGATCATCAAAGTGAAACTTACAATGTAGTATAATAACACTTTACTTTTTGAAATTGTTATGTTATTCTGTGACTATGGTGCGGTAAGTGTACCATAGAAATATTTTTTGGAGGTACTTTTCAATGAACAAAGGTACAGTAAAGTGGTTTAACAACCAAAAAGGATACGGATTCATCTCCGACGAACAGGGAAATGATGTATTCGTTCACTACTCAGGTCTTAATATGGAAGGTTTCAAATCCTTAGAAGAAGGCGCTGCAGTAGAATTTGAAGTTGTTGAAGGTGCAAAAGGACCACAGGCAACAAATGTAACAGTAGTAAGATAATTTTATTATCGCTTGTTACTACAGTCTAAATCAGTAGTTTCATGTACCTTTTTCTTTATTAAATAGAACTTGTTTTATTTTTCTAGATTAAGATATTGCAAACAATGGATTTGAAAAAGAGTGTCGGTTTTCCGGCACTCTTTTTTGTATACATAACTAAAAAATCCATGCAAACAGTCTTGAAGAATCTGGAGGGGTTCTATATAATAAAAAGGAGATAGATAATGCCAAATTTCCGAAATTAACCAACCGTGTGCACTATCTGAAACATGAAGAGGGAGGCGTAAATGCAATGTGTGAAGTAATGGAACAATATTCAAAAAAAGCGTATAAGCAGGGTGAAGAGGCCGGTCAACGCCAGGCAAACATTGCCGCCATCAAAAATATGATCATCCGCTTTCAGGCAACGAAGGAAGTCATTTTGGAAGATTACACCGAGTCCGAATACAACACCGCTATCGCCGAACTCCAGTCTGAATCCAGATAACCCAAGACAAAAACCACCCATCGCAGAGCCAGCCCGTCAGGAGCTGGCTCTTTCCACATCATAAAAGACCATTCCACATAACCTGCTGTGGAGAAAACAAGGAAAAAAGTTATGCGGACGGAATAAAAATGATATTTTTTGTCGGAAAAGAATATTTTTTATCAAATAGTTTTTACATTTGCCGGAAAAAGCGTTATAATACGACACGATAAAAAAATGTGAGGTGATGAAAGTGCTTTTTGAAAAAGCAAAAGCGAAAAATGCAAGAGTCCAGATGTCGGAGGCTTTTATCACGAGTGTATTTTTGGCACTTTCCGGCGGATTTCAGGATGCATATACTTATTTTACAAGGGATGAAGTATTTTCGAATGCACAGACAGGAAACGTGGTACTGATGAGCCAGCATTTTATGCTGGGTGAATGGCAGAGAGGACTGCATTATCTGATACCGCTGCTCGCATTTGCCGGAGGCGTTTTCTTTGCAGACTGTGTACAGGGAAAGTTTAAATATGCCAACCGTCTTCATTGGAGGCAGGGGATATTATTGTTGGAGATCCTGATTTTATTTGGTGTCGGATTTATTCCGCAGGATTATAATATGCTTGCGACAACATTAGTGTCGTTCTCCTGTGCGATGCAGGTGCAGTCATTCCGCAAAGTTGGCGGATATTCTTATGCGAGTACGATGTGTATCGGAAACTTAAGAAGCGGCACGGCAGCGTTGTCAGCATACATGAGGGACAGACGCCCGGAGCAGATTCGGCAGGCGATGTATTATTTTGGGATTATCCTGTTTTTTGCAGTGGGAGCAGGAATCGGTGGAAATCTGTCTATGCGGCTTGGATTTAAGGCAATCTGGTTTTCAAGTGCTGTTCTGGCAGTCAGCTTTTTGTTAATGTTTATAGAAGAAAAGGAAAAATCATTATGTTAAACCAGTTTTCAAGAACGGAGTTATTATTGGGAAAAGAGGCGATGGAGAAACTCGGACATTCCAGAGTGGCTGTCTTTGGTGTTGGCGGCGTCGGAGGCTATGTCTGCGAAGCACTTGTGCGGAGTGGTGTGGGAGCGTTTGATCTGATCGATGATGACAAGGTATGCCTGACAAACTTAAACCGCCAGATCATTGCGACAAGAAAGACGGTAGGAAAGTATAAGGCAGAGGTGATGCGTGACCGCATCCTGGAAATCAATCCGGAAGCAGATGTACGGATCCATAAGTGCTTTTTCCTGCCGGAGAATGCGGATGATTTTCCGTTTGGCGAATATGATTATATTGTGGATGCGGTGGATACCGTAACTGCAAAAATCGAGCTTGTCATGAAGGCGAAGGAAAAGGATATCCCGATCATCAGCAGCATGGGGGCGGGAAATAAGCTTGACGGAAGCCAGTTTAAGGTGGCAGATATTTATAAGACAAAAGTCTGCCCGCTTGCAAAAGTAATGCGCCGCGAACTGAAAAAGCGCGGAGTGAAGAAGTTGAAAGTTGTGTATTCCGAAGAGATTCCAACAAGACCGATCGAGGATATGGCCATCAGCTGCAGGACAAACTGTATCTGTCCACCGGGAGCAGGGCACAAGTGTACAGAGCGGCGTGACATACCGGGAAGTGTGGCATTTGTTCCTTCCGTGGCAGGACTGATCATTGCCGGGGAAGTGGTAAAAGATCTGATACGGAAATAAGGTGTATCACACCAGTTGGATAAATATATAGACAAATAGAACCCATATAAGTTATAATGTTGTGCAGTGCTGTAAAACAATAAAATGAAAAACGAGGGAAAGATATGTTTATAATTCAGTTTATCAGAGGTTTCTGTATGGCATTAGCAGACAGTGTTCCGGGTGTATCCGGAGGCACAATTGCATTTTTACTTGGATTTTATGATAAGTTTATCGATTCAATTGATGATCTGCTGACCGGAACAAAAGAGGAGAGAAAAGACGCATTTGTTTTCCTGATCAAACTTGGAATAGGATGGATCAGTGGATTTGTGATCGCAGTACTGATCCTGACAAGTGTATTTGAATCACATATTTATTATATAAGCTCCCTGTTTATCGGATTTATTATTTTTGCGATCCCGATCGTGATAAAAGAGGAGAAAAAATGTCTTGGAACCAATAAAAAGGCGATACCGTTTGTACTGCTTGGAATTGCGGTTGTATGTGCCATCACATATTTTAATCCGGTTTCCGGTGGAAATGACGGAGTGAATCTGGATCATCTGACACCGGGGCTTGCAGTGTTTGTGTTTTTTGCAGGAGTGATCGCTATTTCAGCCATGGTGCTTCCTGGAATTTCCGGGTCCACCCTGCTTTTGATCTTTGGATTATATCTTCCGATCATCACTGCAATCAAGGATATGCTGCATTTGGATTTCTCGAGTTTCTGGACGGTAGTTATTTTTGGGTGCGGTGTTTTAGTCGGCATTTTCAGTGTAGTAAAGCTGATCCGCAGGGCATTGGAAAAGTACAGGGCACAGACGATTTATCTGATCATCGGACTGATGCTCGGCTCCATCTTCGCTGTTGTTATGGGACCGACTACTCTGGATACTCCGCAGCCGGCTATGGGAATCCATGATTTTAGTATTCTTTTCTTTTTGATTGGCGGTGCAGTTATTTTAGGACTGCAGAAGATGAAGGATATTAAACAATAATCGGAGTAGAAGACGATGGTTTGAAAAAGACGCACAGCATAGTGCGGATAAGCATTGGATAAAACAGCATAATAGGGACAGAAGGAAACCGGCGCAAGTATTTGTGCCGGTTTCTGTATTGTCTTAAAAACGAAAGGAATTTTAATGGGAGAACAGGAAATGGGAAAGTTATTGGTGTACTTGAAAGATTATAAAAAAGAAAGCGTGTTAGGACCGCTTTTTAAATTGCTCGAAGCGTCTTTTGAGCTGATTGTGCCTCTTGTTATGGCGGCGATCATCGATCATGGAGTAGCAGACGGAGATAAACCATACATTATGAAAATGTGTCTGGTACTTGTGCTGCTTGCAGTGATCGGATTGACGTGTTCTATCACGGCTCAGTATTTTGCAGCAAAGGCAGCGGTCGGTTTTTCCACAGGACTGCGCCACGCACTTTTTGAGCATATTCAGAAACTATCATTTTCGGAGATGGATACTGTGGGAACATCCACACTGATTACGAGAATGACAAGTGATATCAACCAGACGCAGAATGGTGTAAACCTTGTATTACGTTTGTTTCTGCGCTCGCCGTTTATCGTGTTCGGTGCAATGCTCATGGCATTCACAATCGATGTGAAAGCTGCTCTTGTCTTTGTTGTAACGATTCCGCTGTTATCGGTTGTGGTATTCGGAATTATGCTTGTGAGTATTCCATTGTATAAAAAAGTACAGTCTGCATTGGACAAGGTGCTTGGGATCACAAGAGAGAACCTGACCGGAAGCAGGGTGATCCGTGCTTTTAATAAAGAGGAGGATGAGATCACAGACTTTAATAATAGCAATGATGCACTGACAAAGATCCAGCTTTATGTAGGAAAAATTTCAGCACTGATGAATCCGCTTACTTATGTGATCATAAATGGTGCAGTCGTTGTTTTAGTCTGGACAGGAGCAATCCGTGTTAACAGCGGATATATCACACAGGGTGAAGTGGTAGCACTGGTAAATTATATGTCCCAGATTTTAGTGGAACTTATAAAACTTGCAAATCTTATTATCAACATTAATAAATCTATTGCATGCGGAAACCGTATTCAGGCGATTTTTGAATTACAGCCATCCATCACAGATCATGCGGTGATGCCTGTGGCAGAGGAAAAAACAGAACACAGTGGAGAGGTGCCGGAAGTGGTATTTTCCCATGTGGGCTTAACTTATGCCGGAGCTGGAGAGGAATCCCTGACAGACATCGATTTCACTGTGAAAAAGGGAGAGACGGTCGGTATCATTGGTGGTACAGGTTCCGGAAAATCATCGGTCGTCAACCTGATCCCGCGTTTTTATGATGCGACAAAGGGAAGCGTGCAGATCGGGGGAAAAGATGTGCGTGAGTATTCTCTGGAAGAACTTCGTGGAAAAATCGGTATGGTACTCCAGAAAGCGGTTTTATTCAAGGGAACGATCCGCGAAAATATGTTATGGGGAAATGAGAACGCAACGGATGAGGACATCATGCAGGCGTTAGAGGTTGCCCAGGCAAAAGAGTTTGTAGATAAAAAAGAAGGCGGACTTGATTTTGAGATCGAGCAGGGCGGTAAGAATCTTTCCGGAGGACAGCGGCAGCGAATGACGATTGCCCGTGCGGTTGTGAAGAAGCCGGATATCCTGATTTTAGATGACAGTGCTTCTGCATTGGATTTTGCGACAGATGCAAAACTTCGTATGGCAATCCGTGATATGGAGAACAAAGCAACCGTATTTATCGTATCGCAGAGAGCAGCATCCATTATGTATGCAGACAAGATCATTGTGTTAGATGATGGACAGATTGTTGGAATGGGAACCCATGAGGAACTCTTAAAACAGTGTGAAGTATATCAGGAAATTTATTATTCCCAGTTTAAAAAGACCGAAGATGAGAAGGAGGGAAGATAAATGAAAAAGAGGATCAATAACCATCAGAGATCAACGATCAAAAAAGTGATGAATTATATCAGAAGATACTGGGGGTATCTTGGAATGTCCATTGTCCTTGCGGCAGTGACAGTTGCATTGACTTTATATCTGCCGGTATTGACCGGACGCGCAGTCGATCTGATCATTGAAAAAGGAGTGGTGGATTTTGCAGGGATCCTTGCAATCCTGAAAAAGATGGCAGTTATCATTCTTCTGACTGCAGCTGCACAGTGGATCATGAATGCATGCAACAATAAGATCACTTATCATATTATCCGGGATATCCGGAAGGAAGCATTCGAAAAAATTGAAAGACTCCCATTAAAATATATTGACGGACATTCCTACGGCGAGATTGTCAGCCGTGTCATTGCGGATGTGGATCAGTTTGCGGATGGTCTGCTGATGGGATTCACCCAGTTTTTCACCGGCATTGTAACGATTTTAGGTACGTTGATCTTCATGCTCACGATCAGCGTGAAAATTACGGTGGCAGTTGTTGTAATTACACCGGTTTCGTTGCTTGTGGCAAGTTTTATCGCAAAGAAAACATTCTCTATGTTTAAATTACAGTCCGAGACGAGGGGAGAACAGACCGCATTTATCGAGGAAATGATCGGCAACCAGAAGGTTGTTCAGGCATTCTCCTATGAGGATGAGGCTTTGGAAAAGTTTGATGAGATCAACGGCAGATTACAGAAATGTTCTTTGAGAGCCATTTTCTTTTCCAGTATCACAAATCCAGCAACCCGATTTGTCAACAGTCTGGTGTATGCAGTCGTTGGCGTGGTAGGTGCATTTACTGCAATTGCAGGAGGTATTTCGGTCGGACAGCTTTCCGCGTTACTCAGTTACGCGAATCAGTATACAAAACCATTCAATGAAATTTCCGGTGTTGTGACAGAGTTACAGAATGCGCTGGCATGTGCGGCGAGGGTGTTTGAATTGATGGAGGAGCCTTCAGAAGTTCCGGATGCACCGGATGCAGTGAATTTGGAGGAGGCAGACGGTCATGTGGCGTTAGAGCATGTATCTTTCTCTTATGTGCCGGAACAGAAACTGATCGAGGACTTTAACCTCTTCGTAAAACCGGGACAGAGAGTGGCGATTGTCGGTCCGACCGGATGTGGAAAAACGACACTGATCAATCTTTTGATGCGTTTTTATGATACAAACAGCGGAACGATCCGTGTGAGCGGAGTGCCAGTCAATGATATGACAAGAAAGAGTCTTCGAAATAATTATGGTATGGTATTGCAGGAAACATGGCTGCGCAGTGGAACAATTCGTGATAATATCGTGATGGGAAAACCGGATGCAACTGATGAGGAAGTGATCGCAGCGGCAAAAGCTTCCCATGCACACAGTTTCATCAAGCGTCTGCCGCATGGTTATGACACCGTAATGGCAGAGGATGGCGGTAATCTTTCCCAGGGACAGAAACAGCTGTTATGCATTACCCGCGTCATGCTCTGCCTGCCGCCAATGCTGATCCTGGATGAGGCAACTTCTTCCATTGATACGCGGACCGAGATCAGGATCCAGAAAGCGTTTGCGAAAATGATGAAAGGACGTACCAGTTTTATTGTGGCTCATCGTCTGTCGACCATTCAGGAAGCGGATATTATCCTGGTTATGAAAGATGGTCATATTATTGAGCAGGGACGCCATGAAGAACTGCTCGCCCAAAAGGGATTTTATGCAAATCTCTATGAGAGCCAGTTTGTAAATACATCCTCACAGGCATAAGGATTTTGGAAAAATAAAAGTTATACTAATCCACATAATAAATGGTGCGTGAGCCGTCAATGCTCTCCATTGTGGAGGTTGTGATGAAATCTTTGACTGCTTCTTTATCTCTTGCGAGAAGGCAGTCAAAGATTTTTTTTGCACTGTAATATAATTCTTTGGTGCCATATTTTTGTCCGTAGCGGATCCAGAGACTGCATACAAGATCGCGGAACGAGACAAAGAAGAGAGGGAGCAGAGTGTTGCCACTGATGTAGGCAATCTCGTGGCTGAACTCAAAAATGAGAGAAGCCGTCTTTTCCGGGTCAGTACAGTTTTCCATCTGGTAGACATATTCCTGAAGTCCCAACAGTTCTTCGTCCGATGCACGGTCGATCGCAAACTGGGTGGCTTCCACCATAAACATGATCCTCGTTTCCAGCACGGATTTTACTTCACGGTTTTTTAAAACGCCGCCATTGTAATTCATGATGGCAACAAGTGTGTCTAAAGAACCGTCTCTGCGGTAGTCCGCGACAAAGGTTCCGATTCTTGGACGGACCACGAGAAAACCTTTCTTTTCCAGTTCGGCGATGCCGGAGTTGATAACTGCACGGGATACTTTCATGGATTCCGCCAGTTCGCGTTCCGGTGGCAGTTTGGAGCCAATCTCAAGTTTGCCGGATAATATCATATTTTGCAGTTCATTTACAAAAAGTTCCCTCAGGGAAGGTGCATTCAGTTTTTTAAATTCCATAAAATCTCCTGTTCTTTCATGAATAAGTGTTTGTAAAACTCTCTTAGTAATATTGATTTTTTGTCAAGTATTCTATGTTTTAGGGAATTTCACAATTATTATTGAAGTTTGATATCTGAAATATTAAGTTTGTCTCTGGATAGACCAGATACCACGAAACTATTTTATAAAAGATACAAATAAAAATCAATGATTCGACTTATTAAATTTTTGTGAAATTGACAATTCATTATCTGGCAGAGACAGAACCGGAAACTTGTATTTTATGACAGATTCAGATATAATCAAAGGAAGCATGAAAAGAGTGGAGTTAATCAATGAAGAAAAAGACAGTGACTTCTGAGACAGAAGAAATTACAATAGACAATAAAAAAAAGAAAAGAAAGAAGGAAAAGAAAGCCTACCGGGAGATCCGTTGGGACAGGCTGGATAACACGGCACATCTTTTTCCTGTGATCGCAGGTGAGAATATGAGCCTGTCTCTTATACACATCTCCGAGCCCACGAGACGGACTCCTATCTCGT
>ENA-OXQY01000338-OXQY01000338.1-human-gut-metagenome-genome-assembly--contig:-NODE-338-length-12128-cov-45.788454_pt1 | contig 12128 bp, 14 predicted proteins | sample MGYA00249588_ERZ652575 | MGnify/ENA primary metagenome ERZ652575 (study PRJEB26925, sample SAMN05826562) | human gut metagenome | biome: ENVO:2100002; feature: ENVO:00000062; material: ENVO:00002003...
ACGTAAGGAGTCGTCGGCAGCGTCAGATGTGTATAAGAGACAGATATATAATAAGGTACGCGCGCGAGGACTGAATTTCATTCACAATATCCAATAAAAGGAATGGATGGAACAACCCGATACATTGATTTACATTTCAAATTCACATTCACATTCACATTTTGTTTTGATTGTTTTATGAAAAAAGACAATTTGGTAAAAATAATTTAGAATTTATTTGTTTATTTGGGGAAAAAGTATTACTTTTGTAGATGCTATGAAAAATAACTTTCATGGTATAATTTAAACCAGAAGCTAATGACTGGACGAACTAAAAACAGCACAGAAAAGACTTCTTTTGTTGTCTTCAAGTATGATTTCTGCAAAAGCCGGAATCTTTCAAGTATCGAGGGTACTCTACCCTTGGATTTTCTCGAAATGTCATCGCCTGAAAAATATCAGGAATGTCAGACTGGTTTCGAGAAGGTAATGGACAGTTTGCTGAAAAGCAAGAAAATGACTTTGGTGGAATCACGGAAGAATGAGGAAGACGTTATTCACGACAACCGAATATTGGGATTTCGCGAAGGTGTGGCTGTGCTGGATGTATGCGCAGACAAAAAAGAATTTTATTGGAGTAACTTTAAGGAGAATGAAATTCACAACCAGCCTTTCTGTAAGGTAATCATTGATAATCGCCCCAACAGAGGTTTCCTTTTTGTGGAAGAATCTAGAATCTTCGGCGGCAAAAGGGGACAGGACAAGGTGGTGGCTCTTCTGCGTGATAATATCAACAGGGTGGCGAATCAATATGGCTGGAATATGGTGATTTCTGCCAAGTTGCCACCTGGTGATTTCTTTGATGCCGTGGCTGAAAGAATCAAGGCTGGCTGCAGGCCAAGGGCTGTGGTGTTTTCTTTTCCTCGCCATCAGTCTCTCAGCGATGCGCCATATTCCTTTGTCATGCAATTGCAGATGCAGCAGTCATTAATGGAGTGTCTCAATGCCAGTATGTATGAGGTAAAATTTGGTACAGATAAAGGTAAGCAGTTGCACTTAGACAAGGCAAACAGAGACATTGCCTTGATGGTGAACCTGTGCAGCAAGGAAGATTACGGCATCAAGGTATATTATTGGAAAGGTCCGTGCACCTCTTCCCGTTCGCTGAAACGAACCAAGGTGAAAATCTCCGATGTTGAGATTGTTGCTCTGGTTAATGGAGATGCTGTCTGTTGCGATTGTCATGGAGATTCTCAGTTTGCTTTGATCAATTCTCTTGATGTGATTCTTGATGATTTAAATGGTTACGACGATGAGGTTATTTAAGATGAAGACCAGACAGATGGTAGATAAATCTTTTTCGCAACACATGATTTATCAGGTTTTCAGAGCCATCACCCATGATATCTTCAATGATAAGACGTGGTTTCCTACGTCCAGATGTTCATGCGAGGATGTTTTTTATGAGGTATTCTGCATCGTAGACAAAATGATGTTTTCGCATACCGATACCGAGAGCCGCCTTGCCTTTGTGGAAGGAATAGGGCAATATGAGAAAAACTATGTTGACGAGGATGAGTATGCTACAGCTCAGGAAGAGCGGCAGAGAATCGTATTTGTCATCCTGTATATGGCAGCTGTGATACTTCAGATGATGCCTTTGGAGTCGAAAGTGTTTCAATTTTGCTCAATGATTATGGGGCAATGGAGAGGCTACGTAACTCAGGAGTTTTCTCAGCGGTGTCTCGGAGCAGTCGTGAAGAACCGGGATGTGGTTGAGCGGCTGGCAGCCAATATCGGTTATTATGGCGAGGATGGTTTCTTCGTTTCATCTCAGATTAATGAACTGATGCGCCAGAACAATGATGAAGATTATCTGCACGGATTCGAGCCTGAACAGAAGAGGACATTGGAATTGGAAGTGACAGACGATGAGCATCAGAAAAACGGCGGGCAGGAAAAAACGGAAGAAGATAATGAGAAGGAATGGGGCGACTTGAGCCAGGGAGAAAGAGTAAAGCGAGCCTTGCAGAAGATGATAGACGAGAAGGCTATTCCTTTGAAGAAAGACTATGCCCTGATTATGGAGGCGCTCTCTGATATCAACGATTTTGAAGGCAAATTTGATAATGGCGCATCTTTCTGCAAGTATCTTACAGAGCAGCTTGGCATGCCTTCCGACCTGACCAATGCCAGTGCCATCTCCAAGCGTTTCTCCAAGATGCGTGGCGAATTTCCCAACTGGAGTTTTGATGATGTGAAAGACCCCGTAGCCCGTCAGAAACTCATCAATATCGCTAACCGCTTTGTTGCCATCTACCGTAAGGGGCAGTAGGTTCTACGTTTAATATCAGAATAGGTTTAATAAACAAATTAGGATATGAAGTATTTAGTAAAAAAATCAGTCTTACTACTGTTGGTAGTCTTGGCTTTTTGTGCGTGTGACAACAGCAATGACAATGGTGAAGTTATTCCGCCAAATCCACAGTCATCGAAATCTGTCATCAATTATACTGGCGAAGTAGAGTTTGTGGTGGATGCGCCACAAATTCGTGAGGATATAGAGCAGGATTTGAAGGCAAACCCTCCTTTTGGAGGAAGCAAGAAATATCAGTTTATCATAAAAAAACACTCGACGCTTCCTGCTTTATATATGCTATATGCGGTGAATCCTGAGGACGATAAGTCTGCTGACGGATATATACTGGACATCGCTGGTAAAGTGGAGTATAAGGACAATTATAGATTGTTCCCTACCGCATCTGGACAAGGTTGGTATAAGATGGATATTGTGCCTGTCGACACAAAGGATGGCAAGCCTGTTGCAACATACGATGTGTTTATGCATCAAAATATTCCTTCTTCTTTGGCTCATAGCAAGATGTATTTCTGCGAAGACCTTACGGAGAAATATCGCCAGAAGTTCCCTAATGAAGACATTCATGCCGTGGTTCGCCGTTTGGTTCTTTCTTATGTCAGTGGGGGTGATAATATAAAAGAATAGGAACATATCTGAACAGAGGATTTTCGACCTGTATGATTGAAATTACGCAATACGCCCTGAAAGGGCAGAAGCTCCTAGCCCAGGGCATCGCCCTGGGTAATTATAAACGCAACCCCGTCGCCCTGTAAGGGCAAAAGCTTTAAAGAACAGGCAATAAATAAAGCTTTTGCCCTTACAGGGCGTCTTGTTGATTGCTATTATACCCAGGGCGATGCCCTGGGCTAGGAGCTTCTGCCCTTTCAGGGCGTGTGGGCAAAACTTGCGAAAGTTCAGTTAGAAATAATACAGTATCAGCACTTTTTGCTTCGTTTGCAAGCAGAAAGTGCTTTTTTTGTGCCTTCAGATGAGCTGGAGGTTTAGGGGAATTTATGCCTTCAGATGAGCTGGAGGCTTAGCGGAAGGCTTAGTTGCCGGCGATGAGGCTTAGTAGGAGGCGAACCGGCAGGACGCCTATTGCCTGAGAGGCTTTTTGTTGATTATGGAAAAAGGAAAGAAAATACCTCCACAGGAAGCGTCTCAGACTAATCCAGTGGCAAAGCCTGAGGATACCAAGGGCGGAATCAATAACAAGGTATCATCTGGGTTGATAGGAAAAAAGCTGGCTGAACAGGCTGAAGAGAATGAAGAGATGCCCATGCATCACCTGATTGCCGATAAGGATTATCCGTCGGGCATCAGAGAATGGATGATCACTTCGCCTTCTGACCTCAAGTATCCTACGCTGGTGGTGGCTGCTGCCATGCTCAGCGTTTATCTTACACGTGTCAGAATACAGTATGTGTATGATAATCAGGGAGAAAAATCGGCCATCGTGTTGCAGGTCATCGTAGAGGGCGAGCAGTCGAGCGGAAAGTCGTTTGCCAGATACATCATGCGTACCCTGATGAAACCTTTCATCGAGCGCGACAGCGAAATGAGAGCCAAGGAGCAGGAGTATGCTGCCCTGAAGCGACGCCAGGGAAAGAAGGACGGCAAGCTGCCACCCGAACCGAAGACCGACATCACCATCCTGCCCGAAACCGTATCGCTCACCATGTTTATCAAGCGATGCGATGCAGCCGTCAAACTCTATGGTGCTCCGAAGACGCTCTTCGAATTTGCCGATGAGATTTCTGCCATCGTGCATTCTGCCAAGCGCCAGTTTGCTGACCTCTCGCAGGTTATCAAGACGGCTTACGATCTGGGCAGCGTATATGGTCAGGATTTCATGAGCGAATCCAGCTATAGTGCCATGGTAGATGCCTTGCTGTCGTTCGTTTTCTGCGGCACTCAGAGTGCGGTGAGCAGATATATGAACAAGGCTGCCATTGAGGGCGGTGCTGTAACCCGAACCATCTTATGCCCGCTCATCAGTCATCTGGGCGACAATCCACCTCAGTTTCAGGCGTTGACCGATACGCAGCGTAATGAGCTGGAGAATACATTGGACAAGCTCTTTGGGTTGTGCTATGAGGAAGATGGAAAATTCCATCAGGAGATAGAGGAAGATATGAGCTGGCTCTACAAGACGGTGGTAAAATGGTGTAACGACTGCCGCCAGCAGGTGGTGAAAACCATGTCCAAGTCGATGGATGTCTTCTACAAGCGCAGTTCGGTTTCAGCCTTCCGCATCGCTGCCCTCATGCAAGTGCTTTACAAAGTGGAAGGGAAGAAGAGCGAGAAGGAAATCCGGAAACTGGTTAGGCAGACCTATCTGGCTTGTGCCGACCGCATCTTGCAGAATATGTTGCAGCGGTGGGGCAAGGCTTTCGAGCAGATTTCTGCCGAGGGCGAAGGAGAGCCTTATCATACTGTAGACTATTTCAGCGAGTTGCCGCAGGAATTCTCTTATCAGTTCCTGGAGGAATTTCTGAAGCAGAAAGGGCTCAAGACGCCTGCCCGCAACATGGTGTGCAACTGGCGCAGATGGGGATGGCTCGAAAAACCAGCAAAGGGCGAGGATAGAAAGGTGCTTAGAAAGACGCAGCAGAAAGGCACTATTGGTGATGGTAATATTAAAAAAGACAATTAGAAGATGGCAGAATATATTGATTCAAATACGCTCTCTAAACTTAGAGCTATCAGCATCCTGGAGGTTGCTGATGAATTAGGAATGGGTTTGCGGTATCATAATGCCCTTTGTATCAGTCATAATGATAAAAATCCGAGTTTGCATTTCTGGCCTTCCACCAACACTTGTCATTGCTTTTCATGCGGGTGGGGTGGAGATAATATCGACCTGGTGATGAAACGGGAGAATCTCTCTTTTTCGGAGGCTTGCCAATGGCTGTGCAGAAGATTCAATATCAGCGCCGGTAATCATTCTGCGGGAAACCGTAAGGAGGTGCTTCATCGGGATAAAGCTGTTGCTGGGCATAGAAAATCTGAATGTGATACGGACAGACTCAATCTCAGAGGCGAGTTTCAGCATAAGCCTGACGTAGATTATCTGATGCGTATGCTCATGGGTAAGAAACTGACAGATAAAGCCAAGGATTTCCTGTTCTATCAGAGAAAGTTGCGCCCGGAATATATCTATTGGTGTAGAGTGGTGAGCACAGATTTCTCCATTGCTGGCTATCGCTTTGGTGGAAAGTTTTTTGATGGTCCTTCCCTGTTGATTCCCTATTATGACGTTCATGGCAATCTGCTGACGGTTCAGAGCAGATATCTGGGAGATAAGACTGAAGAAAAACCGCGGTTTAAGTTTGCACCAGGTAGCAAGCCGATGGTATATGGTATGCAGATATTGCCGCAGGTGACAGAAAAAGAGCCATTGGTTATTACCGAGGGATGTACCGACTGCTGGAGCGCTATGTCTATGGGTTACAAGGCAATAGCCATCCCGAGTGCTACGCTTTGTAATGAAGAATGTCGCAATCTTTTAGCGGGAAGGAATCTTCACATGTGGCCTGATCAGGACAAACCGGGCATCGGTCTTTATATGAAACTGAAGGAAATGTTCCCTCAGCTGGTGTACCATCAGTTGCCGGAAGGTTGCAAGGATTTGTCTGATTATTACCAGTCGTTTTACGTTCAGAAAATGTGAAAGTGAATGTGAATTTCAAATGTTTTTCTATTGTTGTTTTTAAGTTGTTGCGTGTTATGATGAAGTTGTTTTTAAATCGTTTTCGTAGAGATCATGGCGCCATTGTTGGTCGCCTTAGTCAGGAAGTAGTTAATCGCCAGGGTATCGTTGTAGGCCATCAGTACATTTGTGATACGATGGAGCGCGAGGGTGGCTGTCTGGAGCCGGGTGAATATCACATCATGGTGGCTAAATGCAAATGCTTCGCCCGCCAGATGCTTTTCCTCGAACCGATAAGGGATGATTCTTCTTCATCTTCCTCTCTTCCTCTCCCCGAAACCTGCAAGCTTTGCCGCATGGAGCGCAAGAGTCATGAGTTCGGGTGTCTGGAAGAGCTTTATGCCCTTCCTTGTCCCATGATGCAGCCGGGCAATGGTCCGTTCCGTCTGCGCCAGGGCGGTATCCTCATCGGCGAGGCTCATGCGCCCGGGTTCGTACTGAGGAGCCAGGAACTCTTCCTCCAGCTCTTCGACCGCGTGAAGAAGGCGATGGTCAGGGGCAGCGAGGTAGTGGTAGTGATAGAATAGAAAATGGGGGGTAAGGGAATCTTGGCAAGAAAAACTGCATTTTCTCGGCTTCGTATAAGTTTCATTGCGTAAAAATCATCATGTTTTTACGTAATGAAACTTTTTTTTTACCGAAAACTCCCCTTGGTACAGAAAAAAAGGCTATCTTTGCAAACGTATGGCAATTCTTATTGCTAGTATTTCCCTAATTTATCATTTAATTATCACAAACTATTATGAAACATCGTTTAGCTTTTTTCTTCATCGCGTTATTGAGCTGTCTGTCTATCTCGGCTCAAAAGTTTGAACTGGATCCTCTATGGGGAGATTCCATCGAGTGTATGGTAGCCTCGAAGCCCGATTCGCTTTGGAAGATAAGCGAGCCTATCCAAAGTGTGAAATTCCCGAAGGGGATGGAAATCGAGTCGTGCGGAAAGGCCAACGGATATTATGTGGCATTCAAGAAGGATGGCGCATCCTATATGGCGTATATGGGAGATCTGAAGTTCAGCGCCGACAATCCTGAGGGCACGGTCAATCCATTGAGCGAGGACACGGTGAAGAAACACACCGCCCTGGGGCATTTCTATGCCACCTATACGCCTGCTGTGCTGGTACTTATATTGATGGGTGTGATACTGGCCACTTTCTTCGTGGCTCGCAAGAGTTCTCCGGCCGTTCCTTTGGCTCTGAAGGTTATACCGGTTTGCATGCTTCTCATATCCATAATAGAAGTGATAGGCTACAGGGTTCTTGGTGGAGATATGTTTTGGTGGTGCGACAACGACCGTTATGGATTCTTTGGCTCTTTATTCCGGGTAATCCCATTTGGCGCAGTGGTGGCTTTGCAGTTCTACACATTTAAGATGTTTGAGACCTTGGTCTTCGCCGATGTTCCTGCGGAGGAGAAGGGGAAGCTTAGCCTTAAGCCTGCTATGGTGAGTCTTGCCGCGTGCTTACCGGTGTTGATAGCCTATGCCATGATCGTGCAGTTATGGCTTGGATGGCAAGGGATGGTAAGCGATGCCATCATGTTCATCCTTTTCTTGGGTACATTGGTTTCGGGTATCGCCATCTCTGTCAAGAAGAATGCCGAGGCGCTGGGTGCAGGCAAGGGCTTGATAGTCACCATCTTTTCCGTTATTTATCTCGTCGGACTTTTGATAGCAGCCTGGGGAGTTATCATCGTGCTTCTGAAGATTATCCTTCAGGTGCTGATGGTCATAGCCGGTATCATCGCCCTTTCTGCCTTGGCACAACGTACCTATTATAAGGGTAGTGATGGACATATCTATGCCAAGAGTGGATTTGAAAGCCTTCATCGGGTAGATTAGCAAGGAGGATTATTCATTATTAATCATAAAAAATAGAGTAGTTATGGGAATATTTAGTGGAAAAGGATTTGTAGGGTCTTGCTTTAGAGGGTGGGGCTCTAGTAACATGGCTGTTCAGGCAGTGGGGTGTATGATAGGCATGGTGGTCTTGGTATTTGTCGTCCTGTGGTATGTCGTCAAGTTCTGCTTGCGCATTTTCGACAAGCATCGGGAGAAAGAGGAGTCCAGCAGGTCTGTACAGAACATCACCATGGAAATGGGATACCCGAATTTCAATTTGGGCAATTACTCTGTGGTCTTGGAGCAAGTGAACGATGCTGAGGCTTTAGTCGCTCAGTTGAGTCGTATAAATGGTTATAGCGAGGAACTAGCCAGGCGTCAGGTGTCGTCATGCCCAACCTGCCTTATGAAAGGACTTGACCAGGAAGGAGCTGATGACATGCAGGTGTTGTTGCAAGTGAATGATTGCTCCGTGGTATCCGTTAAGGAAGTTGGTATTTAGTAGTTTTCGTAAAACTCGTGTCACCATCATCGGTCGCTTGGGGCAAGATTGGTAACACCTTGAGATTCACCTTGAGCCCCACCTTGAGTACCATAAGAAAAATGCAGCCTCTCTTTTATATAATCGAGAGGCTGCATTTCTTTGTATTCTCTATTTCTTGATTATCCACTGTCCACTATATCCGCTTCCAACATATTGTATATGAGGAAGTTTGGCGATGCGTCGCCTGATGGTACTTAATCCTTTTTGGAATAATAAAGCTAGTTCTTTTGCTGTAATCTTTGGATTCTTTTTTATCTGTTTTTCTATCCAATCATCTAATTCTCCGTCTTGGAGGACATCTTGAATACCACCTTGAGACTCATCTTGAGACCCACCTTGAGTAACATCATCCCTTTCGATATAATTCATTTAATATCATGGTGCTGAACTTTTGCATGTGGTTCAAGAACGGGCTGAAGGCCCAAAAGCTCCTAGCCCAGGGCATCGCCCTGGGTATAATGGCAAACAGCAAGGCGCCCTGTAAGGGCAAAAGCTTTAAATACTTAGTAATAATAAAGCTTTTGCCCTTACAGGGCGACAGGTTTGCGTCCGTAATTACCCAGGGCGATGCCCTGGGCTAGGAGCTTCTGCCCTTTCAGGGCGTGTGGGGCAAACTTGGGGAAGTTCTGTTGCTTTCCCTTCGGAATGCTCAGCAGATCGGTCTTTGCCAGATAGTCGAAGAGCGCCTGCCATTGCTGCGGATTCTTCTGATACTGCAGATAGAAATCTGCGAGGTTTACGCTGGAATGTGGCTTCGCCTTGTCGAAACCATTGCGCCAGACGCCGCTCTCTGCCCAAGCTATAGCCTCTTTTATGAGTTCGGGCTTATCGCCGTAATACTGTGTGTAATAACCTCTCTTGCAGCCGCATTTCTGTGCTGAATTATGACAGCAAGTATGCGCACCGGCGACCATTGATGTACTGAATAAAAGGGCTATGCCCCAGATAATCTTCTTCATTTTGACTTATTAAATTGTAGCGTTAGTTAAATTTGAGGGCAAAAGTACAAAGAATATTCGAGAAAACAAATGGAAAATGGAGATTTCTTCGTATCTTTGCACACATATTTTGTAAGATTATGAAAAAACTGTATATTCTTTTGTGTGGGGCTACGGCGGCCCTGCTGATGGCGGCATGCCAGGGAGGAAAGACGGCTGCTGCTGATGCGGAGGCTGGCGATACCCTGGAGATGAAGTACGCCAAGTTGCTTACCATCGTGAAACATGGCGATGGGGAAGAGAGTTCCGATGCTGCAGAAAGTGTTGATTATCAGTATGCTGAGGCTATCATCGCCAACCCCTGGAAGGCGGGAACGATGCTGCATCGCTACATCCTGATTCCGAAGGGAGAGGAGGGGGATAAGACGGTGGCGATGCTTGCCAAAAGGCGCAGCACGGGGGCGAGATGCACTACCGATACCGTGCGCACACCGGTGGAGAGGAGTGCTGTTTTCATCGCTCCCCATTGCCAGCTGATGTACGAAATGGGCTGCCAGCAGGCCATCCGTGGTGTCTGCGACCTCGATTACATCAATATTCCGGATGTAAAGAAAAGGGCTGCTCTTTCTAGGAATACTGCTGCCCGAAAAGCTTCTTCCGGAAATGTTTCTGCCGGAAAAGCTTCTGTAGGAAATTCCATCGTGGATTGCGGTTCGAGCATGGCACCCGATATCGAGCGCATCATCGCCCTGACGCCCGAAGCTATCCTCCTTTCGCCCTTCGAAAACAGCGGAGGATATGGCAAGCTCGACAAGCTGCACGTGCCCATCATCGAGGCTGCCGACTATATGGAGTCTTCGCCATTGGGCAGGGCGGAATGGATGAAATTCTACGGCATGCTCTTTAAAAAAGACGGGAATGCACCGAAGACCGCTCTTGCTGCATCTTGCGAACCAAAGGCAGATTCGCTCTTTGCGAAGATAGAAAAGGAATATCTGAAGCTGAAAGCTGAGGCAGCCGGGTATCCGAAGGGCCTCTCCATCCTGACCGAAAGAAAGACGGGAAATGTATGGTATGTGCCTGGAGGTCAGAGTACTATCGGTATTCTGCTGAAGGATGCCAACGCCCGCTATATCTTCGAGGACGATGAACACAGCGGAAGTCTGGCGATGAGTCCGGAGCAAATCTTGGCGAAGGGAAAGCAGGTGGATGTATGGGCGTTCAAGTATTTCGGTGGTGCTCCTCTGTCGCAGGCTCAACTGCTTCAGGAATATGACGGCTACAAGGCTCTTGCTGCCTTCAACCGGGGTAATATCTATCAGGTAGATACCTCTACGGTACCTTATTTCGAGCTTACGAGTTTCCATCCCGAACTGCTGCTCAGAGAGTTCATCATCCTGGCTCATGGCGAGCGGTTCGGCAAATTGAGATTCTATAAGAAATAGGGCTTTAATCAGAGATTTTACAAGAAATAGTTTTAGTGAATGAAAACCATCGTTTTAGGGGCAATCGCCATTATCATACTGTTTTTCGCCAACCTGGCATGGGGGAGTGTAAACATCCCATGGCAGGACGTGGGGGCGATTATTTCGGGCTCTCAGACTGACGAAACCTACCGCTATATTCTGTTGGAATCGCGACTGCCGGCGGCGATTGCCGCTTTACTTTCGGGCGCAGCCCTCGCCACGAGCGGCTTGCTCCTGCAGACAGCCTTCCGCAACCCCCTGGCGGGTCCTGACGTATTCGGTATCAGCAGCGGAGCCGGACTGGCGGTAGCCATCGTGATGCTTGCCTTTGGCGGCAATATTGCCCTGGATGATTTAGGGGTAGGTTTTCTGGGCGATGCCGGCAACTATGCCATCGGCGGTTTCCTGGCTATCCTCATCGCAGCCTTCATAGGGGCTATGGTGGTGATGGGCATCATCACTTTCTTTTCTGCCATTGTGCGCAGCCATACGGTACTGCTCATCATCGGACTGATGGTGGGCTATCTTGCCAGCAGCGCCATCTCATTGCTCAATTTCTTCAGCACGGCAGAGGGCGTGAAATCGTATATGGTTTGGGGTATGGGCAGCTTTGGCAATGTTTCGAGCCAGCAGATGATGTTCTTCATCCCGTTAGCCCTCATTGCCCTGGCTGCGTCTCTGCTCCTTGTAAAACCGCTGAACGCCATGCTGTTAGGCGAACAGTATGCCGAGAATCTGGGTTTCAACATCAGGCGTCTGCGCATCGTTCTGCTCATCATTACCGGTCTTCTTACGGCTGTGGTTACCGCCTTCTGCGGTCCCATCGCCTTCATCGGCCTGGCAACGCCGCATATCGCCCGCCTCATCATCGGCACGGAGAATCATCGCCGTCTGTTGCCCGTTACGATGCTGATGGGTGCAGCTATTGCCCTTCTCTGCAATCTCTTCTGCACCCTTCCGTCGGACGGTGGCATCATCCCGCTGAATGCCGTCACCCCGCTGTTCGGCGCTCCCGTCATCATCTATGTTTTGGTGAAGAGGAGATAGGGGGCTACCTTACTGAACTTTTGCAAGTTTTGCCCCGCACGCCCTGAAAGGGCAGAAGCTCCTAGCCCAGGGCAACACCCTGGGTATGTGTTAGTTATAAAAAACGCCCTGTAAGGGCAAAAGCTTTAAAATACCAGATGATTTGTAAAGCTTTTGCCCTTACAGGGCGACTTGTTTGCGTCCATGATTACCCAGGGCGTTGCCCTGGGCTAGGAGCTTCTGCCCTTTCAGGGCGTGTGGAGC
>ENA-OXQY01000352-OXQY01000352.1-human-gut-metagenome-genome-assembly--contig:-NODE-352-length-11687-cov-8.802012_pt1 | contig 11687 bp, 9 predicted proteins | sample MGYA00249588_ERZ652575 | MGnify/ENA primary metagenome ERZ652575 (study PRJEB26925, sample SAMN05826562) | human gut metagenome | biome: ENVO:2100002; feature: ENVO:00000062; material: ENVO:00002003...
TCGGAGATGTGTATAAGAGACAGATATTAAATCCATGCTATTTTGTAACTTTTCTGTAATGATTGGGCACGGACGCTGCTTTTCCCAGATTCTCCGGAAACCATGTTACTGTTTTCCCCGCAGAAATGCTTCGATCTCCCCGATAAAATACAGTGAGCCGAATGCCACTGTCTTTTCTGCGGATGATTTTGAGAAATCCGGCAGCACATCCGCAAGTTTCTGATACGCCTCAGCCGGGATCCCTTTTGCCCGGATGCAGTCTGCGAGCGCCTCTCCCTGCAATGCCCTCTCACTCTCCACAGTCACTGTCTTAAAATCCAGTGCCAGCGGAAGAAGTTCCCGGATCATCTCCCCATAATCTTTATCCGCCATGACACCCATGATAAAATGGAATTTTTCATCCGGATACATTGTCTCCAGACTTTTTTTCAGCGCCTCCACACCGTTACTGTTATGCGCACCGTCCATCAGGAAAAACGGATCATTGCTCACAAGTTCCATGCGTCCCATCCACTGTGTCCGGTCGATCCCTTCCCGGATCGCATGCTGCAAAGCTTTCCGTTCCGGCACATTCTTTTTTCCTGCAAAATATTTTTCAAAAAATAATTCTGCTGCAAGCATTGCCGCCACGGCATTTTCATACTGGTGCACACCGAGCATTTTCATTGTGACTGCATCGTATCCAGCGTATGAAAAACACTGTTTTCCGTCCTTTTGTGGCAGGATTCTGATCTCATCCAAGTTTACGACTTTTATAGTTTTGATATCTGCACGCTCTGCGGCTTTGTTTAACACGTCCATCGCTTCTTTTTCCTGGCTCTCTAACACAAGCGCTGTGCCGTGCTTGATAATTCCTGCTTTCTCTGCTGCAATTTTGGCGAGTGTGTCACCAAGAATCGCCATATGGTCAAAACCGATTTTTGCAATGACGGTCACATCCGGCACTCCGCAGGCATTCGTGGAATCATACGTTCCACCAAGTCCTGTCTCCAAAATCACAACATCACACTTTTGTTCCTTAAAATAAAGCAAAGCCATTGCAAGACAGTAATCAAACATCGTCGGATAAACGCCAAAATCCATAGAGAGAAGCCTGTTTCCAAGGCGCATGGTATCCTCTTTTGAGATCATATCTCCCTGCACCTGGATGCGCTCCCTGAAATCCACCAGATGTGGAGAAGTAAACATCCCGGTTTTCAATCCTGCACATTCGAAAACAGAGCGCAAAAAAGCAGAGACGGAGCCTTTGCCGTTCGTCCCTGCTATGTGTATGATGCGTAAATCTTTCTCCGGGTGTCCTAACTGCTCTAACATTATCTTTGAGATCTCGACACCCTTTAAGTTTCCAAATCTTCTTTTATTTTCAATCGCTGTTACTGTTTCTTCGTATGTTAATGTCTGCATCTGACTATACTGCCATGATCACGCCGCCGTCGTTCGCATACATGCTGCTGACACCTGCGGTATTGATGATGATGATCTTTTTGAACTTCGCAATCTTCTCGATTTTTTCCTTCACTGCTTTTGCCCGCTCCGGACAGTTGCAGTGTGAGATCGCAAGAATACGGTTCTCACAGTCTTTTGTCTTTGAGATCATATCCTTCACCATGCGCTCAAGCGCCTTGTTCATGCCGCGCGCCTGACCTAACTGGCAGATTAATCCCTCCTTCGTTGAACCCATAACCGGCTTGATATTTAATGAATTGGCAATAAATGCTTTCAGATTGGAAAGTCTGCCATTCTTTCTCAATGTCTCTAATGTCTCCAATACAAAATAGGTATTCATGGAACGGATGTATTCTTCCACCTTCTCCACAACCTCTTCAAAACCGCATCCGGCTTCCTCAAATTCCTGTATCTTCATGCCGATGAGAGTTTCACCGATGGATGCGGATTTCGAATTGAACACATAAATTTTCTTTGCATCTCCGTGCTCTTCCTCATAAAGATTCTTTCCGAGCACTGCACTGTTATAAGAGCCGCTTAAACCACCGGACAGGGTCACGGCATAAACATGGTCTGCCTCGCCCTCATATGCATCCATATACTGCTCCGGTGACGGGCAGGAGGACTTTGGTCCTTTCAGACTCTCTTTCACTCTTCTCAAAAAGTCTAACTGATTAAAAGTGCTGTCATCTTTGATACGGCATCCGTCCACTTCCAACTCTAATGAAACGGTCTCATAATGTCCATCCTGTTTTAATTCTTCTGGTAATTCCCCACAACTGTCGATTACAATCTTATACATAGTATCCTCCTTGTTTTGCGAAGCAAAATGCGAACCCTCTGGTGAGCAGAGGATTTAGCCTCCTTGTGATATTCATTATTATATCAAAAGTTTCTTTTTCTATTACATGTAGTATTGATTACTACGTAACATTAACACAAAAACTTTACTTTGTATAGAGGATATTATGTTTTTTATTAAAATTTTATAGTCAGCACGTTCTGGTCGGAATCTTCCAGATAATATAAAGATGTCAGTCCTTTGCAGTAATGCACGATCTTCTGATCCGTGATAAAGTAGGTGAATGCCTGTTCATACAGCTCCCTGTCTGCAAACCTGACGGAGCAGAAACCATCTCCCCGCTCATAGGCAGCCCGATATACATTTCCGATGCTGTCTGCATCCCATGTGTCAAAATAAAGATTTTCATGGACATAATAATTGTCTTTTACCGCCTGACACACCGGAACGATAATATCGTCATTCGGTTGGTGCGTTTTCTGTAATTCCCCGGTCGTAACTGCAAAATAATTATAATTGATAAAGGAATCCAGCCCCATTCCGTCACCGCTGTAGGTGGCATTTCCCCAGGTCGTATCAATATAGTAATACTCTCCATCCAGCTTTGCCAGATTCCATGCATGAGACTGCCCGTCTGCCGTTCCGGCCACCACTGCACAGGGAATGTCCAGTTTTTCCAGAAGATACTGCGTTGCTGCAGCGTATCCCTGACAAACCGTTTCCCCATTGACAAACACACTGATGATGTTCTGATTGTCCGGCGCACCTGTGCTGTACGCAACATTCGAAGCCAGATAATCAAACACATATTTTGCTTTGTCATAATCCGGCGCTTGCGCATCGATCCCTGCCAAAATCTGACTGACTGTCTCGTCGATCTGTGCCTGCATGTCCATCCGCTCGGCATCCGTCATGGTAAACTTTGGTGTAAAATGGAGATCCACCAGCTTTTCCCCTCTGGTATACTGCGTGTAAGTGTAGCCCGATACCCAGAACAGTCCGCCGTGATCCGCCATCACCGAAACATACGCCTGATGCAGGACTTCGTTGTCTAACGTGCTCAGTGCCACATCTTCTTTTTCATAGAGAATCGCATCATAAACCTCGTCGTACACAGTGCGTACTTCCTCCGGAAGCGTCTGATATGCATAACAGTCCACGGACAGCCTTTCAACGGATGGCTCTGCCTGCTTCTCTGTTTCCCCGGAAACTGCTGCCTGCTCAGTGTCCGTTTCCTGTTCTTTACTTTTTACTTCCGTACCTTTTCCTTCTGCAATTTTCTCTTCCACATAATGGGTAATATTGGATAATTGATCAGTTGTCTGCTGACATCCCGAAAGCAGAATGAGTGCTGCACACGCCGCACTCCCTGCCACATAGGAAAAAAATTTTTTTCTCACCTGATTCTCCTGTCAAATGCATACTTCATGCTGTATGTATCTTTTTTGCCTTTCAGCCAAAATAAGCGCTCACCAGATCCTTCAATGCCTGCTGGTCTGCTGCTGCCATCAGTTCTCTTGCAGAATGCATTGCAAGCAATGGGATTCCGATATCTACTGTTTTTACCGGAAGTAACGCTGATGCGATCGAACCTAATGTGCCGCCTCCTGCAAGATCCGAACGGTTCACAAATTTCTGATATGGGATCTGATCCTTCTCACAGATCTGCTGGATCACTGCGACCGCACCACAGTCTGTGGCATAGGACTGGGAGCATGCTTCCTTGATACAGAATCCTTTTCCAAGCACCGGCTTGTTGGTCAGATCCATCTTTCCGGCATAGTTTGGATGAAGTCCATGTGCCACATCCACGGATAAAATCATGCTGTTGTACAGTCTGTTCCACACTTCTTTTTCCAGTCCGCACTCAGTCAGAATGCGTACCAGCATATCATGGAGCAGAATGGAACCGGCACCCTGTTTGGAACGGCTTCCGATCTCCTCGTGATCGAACAGTGCAATGAGGTTCATGCCGTCTGCCCTGTCGCTGTCGATGATCGCAGATACCAGTGCAGAACAGGAATTTAAGTTATCGAGTCTGGATGCAGAGATAAACTCATCGTTTAATCCAACAAACTCCGGCTTTTCTTTATTGTAAATGGTCAGCTCAAAATCAAGAATATCCTCTTTTTTCACAGCAAGCTCTTTTGCAAGAAAATCAAGAAAATAGTCTGCATCATCGGAAAGTCCGCAGATTGGGAGCAGTTCCGTCTGCTTATTTAATTCCACGCCCTTGTTCACCTCACGGTTCATGTGGATCGCAAGATTCGGGATGGTCATAAGATTTTTTTCAGACTGGAACGTGACCACTTTCGGTGTAAACACATCCCCACTGCGCACTGCAACTCTTCCGGCTACACCGAGTGGACGGTCGAGCCATGTATTTAAGATTGCGCCGCCGTAAACTTCCACATTCACCTGTGCGTATCCGTTTGTCTGAATATCGCAGGACGGTTTGATCCTTAAGCATGGGAAATCTGTATGTGCTGCTGCAATGCGGATCGCAGGCTCTCTGTCACTCCAATTTTGCGGTAATGTGAATGCAAACAATGTCGTTTCATGATGATTTACCACATATTTTCCGCCCGCTTTTAAGTTCCATGCCGTACCGTAATCAACCACTTCAAAACCGGCATCTGTCAGTCTTTTTTCGCATGCGCTCACTGCGTGCGCCGGTGAGATTCCTTTTTCCAGTAAATCAAATAAAATTTCTGTTTCTGTCATATCTGTTACCAACCTTTCCATCAAACCATAGACTTTTTATCTGCGGCTGCAAATCTGTATAATCATTCTGTATTTTGCATTCGCAAATCCTCTGTATTCTAGCATATTTTCTCTAATTTGTCATTTCAGTTATTTACAAGAAAACAAACCAATGATAAATTTATGTTGATACCATTTTCTTTTGGGAGGATTTTATGATTGCTTTAAAAATTGCCGAAGTCAAAGACTTTATGAATAAATTACTGTGCCAGGATGTGTTTGACCACTTTCTCATTCAGGAGGCTATCATCACAACGAATGTCTCCTGCCATATCGACGGCACGCTGCAAAAAGACTTCTACACCTTAGAAGAACTCGAAGAACAGAATCTCACCGGGCTTTCCTTTGTTCCGTATGGTCTTTTGCGCAGTTCCTGTTTCAACCTGATCAAAGGAAAGAAAACTCCTTCTTATTTCAAGTTTTCCCTCCTTTTATCGCCGGAAAATCTCAAACGCACCATCTCCCAGACCGGAAGTTCTTTCACGGAAAATGATATTTCCGCCGTGTTCTTAAATATCCGCTTCCAGAACGGAGAACTGACCGTGACCACGGGTATCTCCTACCGGATCTTCTCGACCGACAAAACTCTTGAGCACGAGTGGGACACACTCCTCAAACGCTTTCTGACGAAAAATCAGATTTCATTTGACGAATTGTAGCATCTGGCTTCCCCCTCTCTCCCGGCTTTTACTTGGTTTTCATTATGGAATAGATAAAAAGGTTTCTTATAAAACTTGCTCGAATTGCGGCTTTATCAGTGTTCACATTTTGACTTTTTTGATTGTTTATATTCATTCAGAAATGGACAGTCCGCACAATGTGTTCGTCTGCGGCCACACTTCCTTCTTATCTGTATCGTGCGCAAGTTACATGCCGGAAAATCAGCAGATGAGCAGGTCAAAAATCACTCGGGCTTTCTTTGATTTTTGACCTGCAATAAAGGATGCTGATTCCGGCATTTACTTGCGCTAGATACAGATAAAGGAAGTGTGTCCCAGACGGACACATTGCGTGGACTGTCCATTGATGAATGTACATAAACTTAAAGTCAAAATGTGAACACTGATAAAGCACTCAATTCTCACAAAAGTTTTATAAGGAACCCTTTTATCTATTCCATAGCTTTACACTTTGACAAAAGCCGGGAGAGAGGGGGAAGCCAGACGCTACAATGCCACGGTAAATAAGATTGATTTTCCGTCCTCGCTTTTGGCTGAGATTTTGCCCTTGTGTGCTTTCACGATCGCATACACGACGGAAAGTCCGATTCCAAAGCCCCCGGTCTTGGAATTGTGGGAAGCGTCCATACGGTAAAAACGCTCGAAAAGCATATCCAGCTTTCCTTTTTCGATCTGGTCTGTGGTATTCCACACGGTGATAATTTTGTTTTTTCCGGAAGTTTTTAGTGCGATGCGGATGATGCCCTGCTCTGAGGAATATTTCATTGCATTGTCCAAAAGCAGGGAGATCATCTGCCGGATATTTTTCTCATCGCCGACATATTCCACATGCTCTGCCACATTGATCTCAAATTGTTTTCCTTTTGTTTTTGCGACAGAGCGAAATCCCTCTGCGGTATCAAGCACTGCATCCGAAAGTGAAAATGACACTTTTTCCAGCTTTGTCCCTGCCTCGTCCATGCGGGAGAGAAACACCAGTTTTTCCGTGAGGGAAGTCAGTCTTGCAACCTGTTTTCTCGTACTCTGCGTCCACTCGTTTTCCCCCTCCATCATCTCTATGACTTCGGTGTTGGCATCGATGATCGTGAGCGGCGTTTTGATCTCATGGCTTGCGTCCGTGATAAAGCGTTTCTGTTTCTCATAGCTTTCTGACACCGGTTTTAACACTTTTCCAGAGAAAAAGTATATCATGACAAACACAATGACAAGTCCGAGTGCTCCTGTTCCCACGCTAGCAAGAACATATGTTCTTATTGTAGAGATTTCCCGCTGACAGTTTAAAAATACATACATCGTCGAGCCGTCACTGTCCGTTGCAAGGTATTTATAATCAGCGAAAAAGCCTTTTTTCTTTCCTTTTTTCCACAGCTCCGCTGCGTATTCCTCCGCTGTCCCGGCTGAGATGGAAGCAATTTTTCCGGTATCCACAGATTCCACTGTACCGTCCGGTGCGATCGTCACTGTAAAATACCGGGTGTCAAACGGACTTTCCTGCGAAATTCCATGCTTTTGCAGGTCATTCATTGCCGGTGGCTGATCTGACTTAGGTTCCAATTTTTTTCCAAAATCTCCGGGTGTCATATCCGGGAAAGTACCTCCGTTGTCAGCGATCAGGGAGAGTCTTGCATCCAACGCCTGATTGGTACTGATGTAGTTTGCAATATTGATCGTACCGACAATTGCGATCAGCACGATAGAAACAGACAGCATGGCAATTGCAATAAATTTTCTTCTTAATTTTTTAAGCATTGTCTTTCTCCAATGAATATCCAAGTCCTCTGGCCGCCCTGATCTTCACCTGACTTCCAATGGAGGTTAATTTTTTTCTCAAATAGGAAATATATACCCATACGACATTTTGTTCCGCTTCTGAATCGTAACCCCAGATTTTATCCATAAAAAGATCCGGGGAAATGACCTGTCCTGGATTAGACATGAGCATTTCAAGCATCTGGTATTCCTTGCCAGCAAGACGGATACCTTCTGGATTCTCCGGTCCTGTGAGCTGATAGGTAGAACGGTTCAGTGCAATATCGCCAAATGCCAGCACATTATCGGTCGTGTCCATCTGTCTCCTTGTCATTGCCCGGATCCTCGCCAAAAGCTCTTTCATGGAAAATGGTTTCGGCAGATAATCGTCTGCGCCACTGTCTAAACCCTCCACACGGTCATCAATCTCTGCCTTTGCTGTGAGCAGCAGGACCGGAACGGAATTTCCATGTCTGCGGATTGTTTTTAATACGGTGATACCATCCATTTTGGGCATCATGATATCTAAGATCACGCCGTCATAATTGTCACCGTTTTCCAGATAGTCCAAGGCTTCTGCACCATCGTACACAGCGTCTACCGAGTAATTGTTATGTTTTAACACCGTGACAAGCGCACGGCTCAAATCCTCTTCATCTTCTGCAAGCAATAACCTCATACAAAATCCCATGCCTTTCGTTTATTTCACAGTGATACCGATTCCTGCCCTCAGCTGTTTTTATTCTGCGGTCACTTCTGTCGTCGTTCCCGATGTTGTGAGCGTGTACGTTGCTCCGCTCTCCACCTCTGCGATGCTGATGATCACACAGTCATAGGTTTTTAATGCCGTGTAACTTACGATCACATTTCCCTCACTGTCTGTCAGCACAACGTCGCCGGCTTCCATTTGTTCTCCTAATTTTACCATAAGAACCTTCTGTTTGGAAGAATCACTCATCCCCTCTGCCATGCCGCTGCTGCCGATTGCCACAAGCGTTCCGCCGTTCACATACGCAGACGACCGGTCGCCATAATCGATCGCACTGTTTCCGTTATCAGACGGACCGTCAATGTAGATCTCACCGCCGTTGATCGTCAGATCGCCGTTGGAATCCACGCCGTCGCCGCCTGCCAGAATGTGGATATATCCACCGTTTAATTCCATTTTCTCGCCTGCTGTATTGATACCGTCATCACTTGCAGTGATATCAATCGTTCCATCGTTGATCGTCACCGCCAGGCCTTCCAGACCTTCATAACTCTCTGTCACGGTGATCGTACCACCATTTACTATCAGTGCATCATCTGCATGCACACCATCATCGCCTGTCGCAAGCGTGTATGTTCCATCTGCGATCGTAATATTTGCGTTGCTGTGGATGGAATCATCTGCGGAATCAATCTGGTAAGTTCCTCCATTTAAGTACATGCCGCCACCTGCCTTGATTCCTTTTGTGCTGGTGCCGCTCTCGTCAGTTGTGGTATCCTGTGGCATATTTTCTCCGTCCGGCTTTTCCCCCATCTGTGGCATGCTTTCTCCGTCCAGTTTCTCGCCGTTTTGTGGCATTCCGCCACCCGGTCCACCCGGCATATCTGACTCATGCGTTTTCAGACTGTTTGCAGCGCCGCCCCCGGCTGTGATGTCAAGTGTTCCATCCTCGATCTGCACGATATTGGAAGCGTCCATGCCATCGCCATCACTTGTGATCGTAAAATCACCATCTGCAATATAAATATAGCCCTTTTCTTCATCATCTGCATTTTCCGCATGAATGCCATCTTTTTCTGCGGTTAAAATAAAGGTTCCATCTGCGATACGCACACTGTCTTTTCCCGATAATGCGTGCCCTGCTGCTGTGATATCGTATGTACCACCTGTGATCTTCAGATCATCTTTGGATACAATTCCATGTCCTTCTGCTGATACGATCGTCAGACTTCCAGTACCGTTTAACGTAAGGTCTGATTTTGAAAAAATCACGGCATCAATGTTGTTGTCGTCAATCGCAACATACTCATCCGTATTGCGAAGCGTATTCTGCGATCCTTCTGCAAGCGTTACAAATACTTTCTCTGCGCTTTTTACATACACTGCTGCACTTGAAGCACAGGTAATGTCCACATTATCAAATACGATCTGCACTTTCGCATTATCTGCATCCACCACAATCTGTCCTTCCGACAGTGTTCCGGAAAAAATATATGTCCCTTCTGCCGTGATCGTCACCATCTGTCCATTGATCGCAACGCCATCCGTTTCCCCTGTGATACCATCATCGGAAAGTGTGACATAAACTGCCCCACTCTCCTCATAGGTTCCTGCCAGATCCCGCTCAGTAAACATATCTGCACTTGAAAAAGTTCCTGCTTCACTCTGTGCTGATGTTTCTTCTGCATTTGTTTCTGTTTCCGAGGAAACAACATTGCCAGTACTGCTCTTTGTCCCTGTACAGCCTGCCACTGCCGTCATGGATAATGCCGTAGCACAAAACAATGCCAGCAGTTTTTTTCTTCTATAACTCATTGACATTTGCCTCCTGTCTCATCATACTGATTTCCAGATTTCCGTTTCTGCATCTCAATTCATCGAGAAATGTTTTCTCTTCCGCATTGTCTTTTAACGTCACATGATAGGTAAGTTTGTAAAGACTTCCCATATTGGAGGTTTTCACAGCGACTACTTCACAGGATGATAAATATTTTTCAAAAAGATCATCAAATGCTGCTCCGTAATTTAAATCCTCCGGGATTGTGATACGAAGTGTTTTCTCTCTTACTTCTGCTTTTTTTACACCGAATCCGGTCACATTTAACACAAACATCACGGCTCCCATAATGAGCGAAAACAGTACTGCAAACCCAAGATAACCCATCCCTGCGATCAGTCCTGCCGCCATTGCAAGAAAAATGGTTCCGATCTCTTTTGCAGTTCCCGGCACAGAACGGAAACGTACAAGCGAAAATGCTCCTGCCACAGCCACTCCGGCACCTACATTTCCGTTTACCATCATGATAACAATGCAAACGATTGCCGGAAGCATTGCGAGTGTCACTGCAAAGCTTGTCGTATAGCGGTTTTTATAAGTGTAAACCCATGTGATGAATGCCCCGATCAGCAGTGACACCACAATACAGAGCAAAAAATCCGGCACGGAAATCACCGCCGCACCTGCTGTATCAAAAATTCCTGTAAATAAATTGTTTAACATATTAATTTCTCCATTTCTTTTTTAACATTTTATTGCCTGCTGCACAACCTCATCTCCGGTAAACACAAAGAAATTTTCCGGTGGACAGCTTCTTCTCTGCTCTCTCGCATAAATCGTGCGGTAGGCGGTCGCATATTTGGAAAATGACGTTTTGTAAATCTGATTTTCTGTCAGAAAATGAACCATCCAGAGCGGTATTGCGCCCGCCGTTTTCACTTCCATAAGCACTTTATTTTTAGCTAAAATTGCTTCCCCGTAAATTCCTTTACAGAGAGAAAGGTCGTAATTTCTCCAGAGAATGTTCTGATCAAACGTGATCCGGAACTCGTGATCGTCCTTCGCATAAAAAGCTTCTCTCTCATAGGAAAGCATCACTGCCGGAGCCAGCTTTTTATAATTTTTCAGACAGTAATCGATTTCTCTGGTGATCTGTGTGTCTTTTACTTTTTCATGAAAAAGCAGGTAACGTTCTGCCTCGTCCTCCGTCATTGCAATTCTTCTTTTGTATACAACAGACTCATACTTCTTTTTCAGTTCCACAAAAACGGTCGTGTCCTTGTCTGCCGTGCCGTAACTTCTCAATCTCAGTTTTTCTTTATAAACCGGGTGTTCCATTGATCTTTGGATCAGCAGATAGTCCGGTGTATCAAAGTAGAGACTGCATATTGTACTCACTCCATGCTCGTCTGCGGTCATGTACTGTTTCATTTGATTTTTTAACAGTTCCGCCTGCGTGATATCCAACATATATTTGATCTCACACCTTTTAAATATCATCTGATCTGCCATAAGTGTCTCCTTTCCTTTGCGCATATCTTATCAGGCGAACCTTAAATGAACTTAAAAAAAAGAAACCATCCTTTAAAAAATGGTTTCTTTGTCATGTTTCATTATGTTTTTCTGTTATCTGGATTCGGACTGGAGTTCGGCGATGGCGGTGTGGCGTTGACCGATTTCTTTGCCGGCTTCCTCGCCCTGCAGATATGCTTTTTCTGCGACTTCTTCTGAATATTTTCTGTCTCTTATACACATCTGACG
>ENA-OXQY01000353-OXQY01000353.1-human-gut-metagenome-genome-assembly--contig:-NODE-353-length-11674-cov-7.676736_pt1 | contig 11674 bp, 5 predicted proteins | sample MGYA00249588_ERZ652575 | MGnify/ENA primary metagenome ERZ652575 (study PRJEB26925, sample SAMN05826562) | human gut metagenome | biome: ENVO:2100002; feature: ENVO:00000062; material: ENVO:00002003...
GAGATAGGAGTCCGTCTCGTGGGCTCGGAGATGTGTATAAGAGACAGTCTGTAATGTACAATGAAAATCGTGAAAAGGAAATGACAATATCATAGTTCACCTTGAAAAGAAAAACAGCAAATTGTATAATTGCAGAATAAACATTTGAAAGACACGGAAATAGACAATACAGAGGGAGCATGACACATGGGACGATTTCTTAATCCTGATTACAGTGCATTTGAGACAGCGTTAAATTCAGAAATTTATATTGATAAAACAGGTTTGCTTGCGTATACCAATAAAGTGATCAATACAAAGCAGGCGTTTATCTGCAACAGCAGACCGCGTCGTTTTGGAAAGTCTGTCACAGCGGATATGCTTACAGCTTATTACAGCAAAGGCTGCGATTCAGCAGATATATTTGCAGATTATGAAATTAGCCATGCAGGGGATTTTAGACAGCATCTGAACAAATATGATGTCATACATCTTGATATTCAGTGGTGCCTTGCTCCAGCGAAGGGAGCAGCAGGAGTTGTTTCTTATATTGAAAAAAGTGTCATAGCAGAATTGAAAGAAAAATATCCGGATATTATTTCGGAAGAAACGGTATCTTTGCCGGAAGCAATGTCAGAAATCTATACTGTGACCGGAAATAAATTCATTGTAATCATTGATGAATGGGATATTTTGATTCGTGACGAGGCAAATAACAGGGACGAGCAGGAAAATTACATTAATTTTCTGCGTGGAATGTTCAAGGGAACAGAACCTACCAGATTTATCAGTCTGGCGTATCTGACAGGAATTTTGCCAATCAAGAAAATGAAAACGCAATCTGCACTCAACAATTTTGATGAATTTACAATGTTAGATGCCGGGGCACTGGCTTCTTATATTGGGTTTACGGAGCTGGAAGTTCAAAAACTCTGTGATAAATATCATAAGGATTTTGCAGAGGTAAAAAGATGGTATGATGGATACGTGCTGGAAAATCAGCAGGTTTATAATCCGAAGGCAGTTGTCAGTGTCATGCTGCGCGGAAATTTCCAAAGCTACTGGTCGCAGACCGGAACATATGAGGTTGTGGTTCCACTGATCAACATGGATTTTGATGGGTTAAAACAGGCGATCATAGAGATGGTTTCAGGTTCGACAGTAGAAGTAGATACCGGAACATTTCAAAACGATACGGTAAGCTTTTCTAGCAGGGATGATGTGATAACTTACCTGATCCATCTTGGATATCTGGCATATGACCAGAGAAAACAGTGCGCATTTATTCCAAATGAGGAGATACGGCAGGAACTTTTAGCGGCAACAAAGAAAACGAAATGGAATGAACTGCAGGAGTTTGAATATCAATCCGAGCAGTTGTTAGAGGCTACTCTTGATGGAGAGGAAACGCTAGTTGCAGATTATATCGAACAGATTCATATGGAGTATGCGTCAGCAATTCAATATCATAATGAAAATTCACTGAGCAGTGTTTTGACAATTGCGTACTTAAGCGCCATGAAATATTATTTTAAACCAATTCGGGAATTGCCGACAGGGAGAGGGTTTTCAGATTTTGTATTTATACCGAAAGAGGAATACAGAGTAGATTATCCTGCACTCGTAGTCGAATTAAAATGGAATAAAAGTGCACATACAGCATTACAACAGATAAAGGACAAAAAGTATCCTGAATCATTGTTGCAGTACACTGGAAATATACTTTTAGTGGGCATTAATTATGATAAGAAAAGTAAAGCACATGAATGTGTGATAGAAGAATATAAGAGATAAGAGAGTTGTTATTTTAGAAAGGACACCATTTAGAGAATGGTGTCTTTTTTGCGTGTAGAAAAAATGTAAATATTTTACCCAAATTACATCAGATTATATGGTGTGAATTGTAGGAGAATAATATAATAAAAAGAATAATTGTAAAGAAAAACAGGGGGAAAAAGTTGAAGAAATTTTATATTGCATATGATACAGACGTTGGGATAAAAAAGAAGACCAATCAGGACAGTCTGTTATTAAAAGGATGTTCTGAGGAACATGGAGAGACACTTCTGATCGCAATTTGTGATGGCATGGGTGGCATGGAAAAAGGGGAGCTTGCCAGTGCAACGGTCGTCAGGGCTTTTTCAGACTGGTTTGAACAGGTTTACATAAAGAACGAAATGCATGTTGGGGATGAAGGAATAAGACAACAGTGGCAGAGTCTTTTGGAAGAAATAAATGGCAGACTGATCAGGTATGGAAAAGAAAACCAGATTCAGCTTGGAACAACAATAAGTGCGGTTTTATTAAACAGTGATGGGCAATATATGCTTTGTCATGTTGGAGACACCAGAATTTATACATTATCGGATACGTTGCAGCAGCTGACCGAGGATCATACATTCATTGCGCGAGAAATAAAACGTGGGAATATGACAATAGAGGAAGCTAAAAAGGATAATCGCAGAAACGTGCTTCTTCAGTGTATCGGTGTGAATGAATTTTTTGAACCACAATATGAGAATGGAAGGCTGGCGCATGGCACAGCCCTTTTGTTATGCTCAGATGGATTCCGTCATATGTTATCAGAAGACGAAATTTCTGAGTCACTGAATCCGCATAAAAATCTTGATGAAGCGCAGATAAAAGAAAAATTGAGAGAAATGATCGAATGGAATAAACAACGGATGGAAACGGATAACATTTCTGCAATTTATATCAAACTCAAATAAGGCAAAAGAGGAAATGAAAGTTGGCTGAGAGAGGAACAATTATTGAGGGAAAATACGAGGTTTTAAAGCTGATCGGAAAAGGTGGAATGTCAAAAGTTTACCTGGCGATGGACAAAAACCTGAATAAGCAGTGGGCAATCAAAGAAATCGAGAGAAAAGCTTATGATAAGAACAATGAAGTTGTAGTTGCAAGTGCAATGGCGGAAGCAAACATGATGAAAAAACTGGATTATCCGTCACTGCCAAGAATTGTAGACATTATCGAAAAAGAAAATGTAATCTATGTTGTCATGGATTACATTGAGGGAGAAACCTTAAGCAGTGTATTGAGTAAAGAAGGTGCACAGCCACAGGAAGTTGTAATTGAGTGGGCAAAGGAACTATGCAGGGTATTGGATTATCTGCATACGCAGAATCCGCCAATTATCTACCGGGATATGAAACCGGCAAACATTATGCTGCAGCCGAATGGAAATATCAAGTTAATTGATTTTGGTATTGCGAGGGAATACAAAGAACAGAATCTGGCAGATACAGTCAGTCTTGGAACAAAAGGATATGCTGCGCCTGAGCAGTTTGGAGGAAAAGGTCAGACGGATGCCAGAACAGACGTATATTGTCTTGGCGTGACGCTATACCATTTACTCACAGGACAGAATCCATGTGAACCTCCTTATGAGATATATCCAATCCGATATTGGAATCCGCAGTTGTCCAGTGGATTAGAAGCGATCATTCAAAAATGTACCCAGTTAAACCCGGAAGATCGTTATCAGTCATGTGCAGAAATGTTATATGCGTTGGATCATTATGATGAGATGGACGAGGGCTACCGAAGAAAGCAGAAAAGAAAGCTGAATGTTTTCTTTGCAACATCCGGGGCAGCGGCTCTTTTCCTTATTATAGGATGTCTGTGTACTGGAATGAGAGTCCATGTGAACAACAGCGATTATGATAATAACATCAAGCAGGCAGAATTATCTGCGACAGATGAGGAAAAAATCGATTATTATGCCAAAGCAATAGATATTCTGCCGGGCAATTCGGAAGCGTATTTTGGAATAATCGAGGCATTTAAGGATGACGCGGTCTTTTCATTGGAAGAAGAGGAATTATTCAAAAAGAAAATAAACAGTAATCTGACTGTTTTGCAGCAGAATAGCGATTATGGGGATCTTGCTTTTGAGATAGGAAAATTATACTGGTATTACTACGATTATGGAAAAACAGAAAATTCAGACAATCAGATAACCAGAATGAAAAGTGCGATTCAGTGGTTTGAGGCGGCATGTACTTATGGCGGTGAGGACAGCAGTTATTATACGATGGCTGAAATGTACCGTGATATAGGACAGTTTAACCGCGATATCACACTGAATGTGCAGGAAGCATCTGATAAAGGAACCTATCTTCCATATTGGGAGAATATAACAAAACTCGTAGCAACCGTATCTGAGAGTCAGGATGAGAATGAAATTGTAAATCTGGAAGTATACAAACTGGCAATGAATGCTGTGGAAACTTATGCAAGAAAATTTAAGGCAGATGACGTAGCACAGGAAGATATGAAAGCGTTGCTGGAACAGGTAAAAGCTGGTACGGAGCAGGTTGATACGACAACAGACAAAACAGAAGAAATGAAAAATGATATTCTAAAGCGTTTGCAGGATGCAGAGGCAGCAGTGGAAAATGCATATGCAAAAGATACGGAGGTGAAAGCATCATGAATGCAGGTACTTTACAACTCATATCCATCATTGCATTTTCATTAGCAGGAGTTTTAACACTGATATCCATTTATCTTTTTTTAAAAATGGATGTACGGGGAATCATAGATGATCTTAGCGGTAAATCGGCAGAACGTCAGATTATGGCAATGCGAGAGGAAAATAACAGACAGAAAAATCCATTGTCTAAAAGAAGTGCCAAATCATCTGAAACAAGGAAAAGCAGTCTGATGGAACGCACAACAGTGGAATTGAAAAATGAGGAAAAAACGGAGGTTCTTCCGAAAAAAGATGAGGAAAAGACAGCATTGCTGCGGGAAGAAGCCACTATGCCGCTTCAGATGGTTGAGGAGGAAACAACTGCTTTAGAAGAAACTACAACTGTATTACAGGAAGATGAAACAGTTGTGCTGACTGAAAATGCAGGAAACACAGATAAAAGGTATGAACTGGTCTTGAACGAAATCATCATACATACGCAGGAGATAATTTAGAAAATGGAAATGTTTTGGAGAACAAAAGGAAAAAGAATTGCAGCATGGTTAATGATTGCGTTAATTATGGCAACAACGATACCATTTGGAAGTATCAGAGCATCAGCAGATAACACTGCAACAGGTGAAAGTGGTACAGTCGCAGTCACAATCACAGGACAGGTGATGGTTCCAGGTAATGATGATGAAAACACAGATACGAATAATGGAAATCCATATGCAGGTGCAAAGGTGACGGTAACATACCCACAAAGCGGTTCGACTCCTGTAACGAATGAAGCGACTACAACAGACGATGGAAAATTTAATATTTCTATTGGTGATTGGACATTAAATACGGATAATAAGTATACGGTTAAAGTTGAGCCAGCAGATGTGGATAAAGGTACATATGACAGTTATTCCAGTGAAGAGAAAACTGTCACAGAAGATCAGGTAAAAACAAAAAAGATTGAGTTAGGTGCAATTACACTTAAAGAAAAGTCTGTTCCATATTCAGTTACTGCAAATGCAGAAACTTCTGATCATTCAGAAAAAGATGATGCTGGAGAAGTAAAGGTAGAAAATAATGTTGTAACAGCAACACCAAAGGAAGGTTATGAAATCACTGCTGTAACAGTAAAAAAAGAAACTGCAGATTGGAAACCGGATGGAGAAACCAACGATAATTGGTGGAACAAGAATATAAATGCGAGCGGTGCATTTGTATATGAAGAATTTAAGGATAAAACATTAGATGCAAATTATGCATTTACAGTCACATTCGCAAAGAAACAGTTCACAATCACATATAAAATCAGTCAGAATGGAAAGCTAATTTTAAATAGTGATGCACAAAATGATAAAGTTGAAATCACAACCGAGAGTGGAGAAGACGGTAGCCGGAATGTTCCATATACAGATTCTGAGTACAAAATAAAAGCAGCTGTTACAGACAACAAGTATCATCTTACAAGTTTTAGAGTGGACAATGATGAAAGGCTTAATGAAAACGAAATAAATAACAGCTTAAAAGAGAAAGAATATATATTTTCAGAAGGAATAAAACAGGCACATAGTATAGAAGTGACAGCAGAAATTGATACGTACACAGTTTCTGTTACAACTGATGATGGAGGAATTGTTGAGGTTAATGGTTCCAGTGAAAAAAATATTATTGTAGATTCTGGAGCAGAAGTTGCAATCATTGTAAAACCAAATGAAGGTAAAACAGTAAAAATATTTTCGGTCAATGGTACGCCGATACAGGAAAATAATTTAACAGAGGATGAAGATGGAACAGCAGTCTATAAGATTGAAAACGTAAATGGTGACCAGAATGTAACTGCTGAATTTGAAGATATTCAAAATGAAAATAAAGATTCGTTGGCTCTTGCAGGTCTGAATCTGTCAGATAGTGGAGATAATCAAATAAAAGCGGATGAGGATGGAAACTATTATTCATCATCAGCCATTTTAAAATTTAAGGATGGAGCTAAAATCAGTCTTTCGCAATGGGGATTGGGCAAAACGGAACTCAACTTAACGGAAACAACTATCATTTCATCAGTGTATAAAGGTGGAATTATTGGCAGAAAGCAAATAAGTCTCAATCCGTCTGTGAAAATTGTGATTGATACAACAAAACCCAAAATTGAACTGAGTGACGATGAGAAAACAATTTGGAAAACGGAAGCAGACACAACAGTGGATATCACAGGTACAGCCGTGGATGAAAATTTGAAAAAGGTTGTCTGGTCAGAAACAGAACTTACACCGGATGATGTGTTGAATGGGGCACAGGAAGCAGCATTAAATGAAAATGGAAAGTTTGAAATAAGTGGCATTCAATTAGCAAAAAATCAGAACATTGATAAAATCTATATTTATGCCATTGACAAAGCAAAACAGTGTTCAGAAGCCGGAGTTATTACTGTATATCGGGACAGTGCAGCCCCTGAAATTAAGGAAGTGTCTCTGATTCCTGCTGATACAATAAAAAAATACGATTTTGGTAATTATTACAATACAAACATTAGAGTAAGCGTTACTGCGAAAGATGTGGATGTAAAAGACGGCAAAGCGGATTATCCGGCAGTTGGTGTGAAAGAAATTCGCGTATACAGTGATGATGATACAAAAGTGTATACCGGAACTGTAAGTACACAAGTAAGTGGAACAAGTGATGCAACGATAGAAGTTACGGTTCCATTGGAAGAAGCTGGTACATTTGCAAGCCTGAAAAAGGTTCATATCAAAGCAGTGGATGCATTAGGCAATGAGAGTAAGGCATATAAATTAACAGAAATTAAGAATCATAATGATATTTTATCGGATGATTTAATGCTGGAAAAAGATGCACCTGTAGTAAAGGTGACACCACAGGCAGATGGCAAATATGAAAATGCAAAAGATGGAAAGACAGAGTATTGGTACAAAGAGATCCCAGCGATTGCATGCGGGGTTACAGATCAAAAAGATCAGACTAACGGAAGTGGTCTTGCGGCGAGAACTTTGACCGTAAACGGAAATGAACTTACTTCGAAGAGAAAGAGCTTTGTGGAAAGTATTACAGGTAGTGATCAGATTGTGCAGGAGGATTCTCTTACACTTTCAGCAAGCGATTTGCAGGATGTACAGGAAGGCGAAAATACAGTTGTCACCACCTATACGGACATCGCAGGAAATAAAACAATTGACACAAAAACAATCTGTCTTGATACACATAAGCCAGATGTTACAAGATTTAACATTGAAAAGAAAGATGCATTAAAAATTTTAAATATTTTTACCTTTGGTAATTATGGAAATGGTGTGATCAAGGTTACTGTAACAGCAGATGATTTACACAGTGACGATGGTTCAGAAGTACCATCAGCCGGACTGAACGAAATTACATTATATGTAGGTGAAGAAGCTTATCAGACAAAGGAAGTCGGAAGCGATAATACAGCGGTATTTGAACTCCCGGCAGAGACTGTTTTAAATGAACAGAAAGTATATTTAGATAAAAAAATCAGTGCAATAGTTACGGATAACGTTGGCAACCAGTCTGAAAAGACACTTGTGACGACAGCAAATTCCAATGTGAAAAACAGCAATTTAATGATTGAAACAGTGAAACCGACCATTACATCTGTTTTATCGGCAGAAGGATATGCTGGAAAAAATGGAATCATCTATAACAATAGTGATACTGGAGTCAGCATTAAAGTAGAAGATAAAGATTCTGGAATTTATAGTGTGAAAGCCTCCGTTAATAACAAGGAGTTAGTGAACGTTTCTTATCCGGATCAGAAAACGGTTACGGAAAGCTATGAGATCAACACGAAGGATGCTGTCATTAATGCAGATACCAACAGCTATGATATGGTAATTACAGCCATTGACAATGCTGGAAATGAATATTCCAAAACACAGCGTGTCTACAAGGATATTACAGCTCCGGAAATTTTAAGCATTGATATGGAAGCAGCAGGAAATAAAGAAGCAGATGGAAGTGTTTCTTATACAGAGACGGATTATGGTTATTATTTTGTGGAAAATACAAAGGTGACTGTAACGGCTACGGACGGCTCCAAAGAAGGGGATTCCGGTGTAAAGGAAATCCACTATTATACGGTAGATGCCAATGGAACAAAAAGCAGTGAGCAGATTGTACAGGCAGATGCAGAAGGAAAAGTGACATTTGTGGTTCAGGCAGGATTTAAAGGACAGATTTATGCCTGCGCTTACGATATGTTAAATAATCACGAAGAAAGATATGTGACACCGAGCAGTCTGATCATTGAAACAGCCGAGCAGCATGCCCGTGAGAAACATATTGATTTTAACAAGGCGGCAGCTGCAAGCAAGGATGCAAAGGGAAATGAACTGTATGAAAAAGATGTAACGGTAGATGTTACAGTGACAGATACATTTTCGGGAATCCGTTCTGTGGAATGGACAGTGGAATCGCCTTATGATAAAGAAAACAATCAGTCAGGAAATGTGGAGATCAGTAATCAGGGTGCATTTTCCAGTGGAAATGCGGATGGCTGGAGTCAGACAAAAAAAGACAAAAACCTTGTTACAGAACTGAAAAAGTCATTCACTGTAAAAAATAACAGCAATGAGATAAAAATGCATATCAAAATGACAGACCGTGCAGGAAATACATCAGAAGACGAACAGATATTCAGTATTGATAAGACAAAACCGGAAATCAAAATTGCATTTGATAATGAGACACCGGATGCTGAAAATACAACCATGTTCAAAGAGAACAGAGTTGCTACCATTACAGTTACAGAACGTAACTTTGAGGCGGCAGATTTTAAAGCAGATATTACCAATACAGATGGTGTGATTCCTGAGTTGTCAGCATGGCAGACAACCGAAAATACGGAAAACCCGGATCAGAGTGTAAGTACGGCAACCATTACATTTGCAGAGGATGGTGACTATACGCTTTCGGTCAGTGGAAAGGATAAGGCAGCAAATCAGGCAGAGACAGTAAAAGCAGATGATTTTACCATTGATAAAACTCGTCCGGTGATTACGGTTACTTATGACAACAATAATGCAGTAAATGGCAATTATTATGCAGCAGTGCGTACAGCAACGATTCAGATTGAAGAACATAATTTCTCTGAAAACAGAGTAAGGATAACAGGAACAGCAACTGATAACGGAGCAGGAATCTCATTCCCACAGTCTGGCGGATTTACCGGAAATGGAGATGTTCATACCGCAACCATTACATGTGGTACAGATGGTTTATACAATTTTAATGTGGAATACACGGACATGGCAGGAAACATAGCTGAAACCTATACAGGGGAAGAATACTATGTGGATCTCACTGAACCGGAAATTGAAATTGTTGGTGTCGAAGATTATTCGGCAAATAATGGAGATGTTATTCCGCAGATCGTAATGTCAGATACAAACTTTGATACCAATGGTGTGAACATTGAACTGGTTGGTGCAAATCAGGGAAGTGTGGCACCGGAAGGCTCTTATACGAATCAGGGAAATGGAGAGACATTTACATTCCAGAACTTCCCGAAAGAGCAAAGCTATGACGACATCTATACGATAAATGCCACATTGACCGATATGGCTGGAAATGAGAGCAATGCAACAGTTACGTTCTCCGTAAATCGCTTCGGATCAGTTTACGTGTTTGATCAGACCTTAAAGGATATTGAAGGAACTTATATTCAGAACGAGATTGATGTCAAGTTAAAAGAAGTGAACGTAGACAGTCTGGAACATGACAAAATCAAAGTAGTAGTAGATACAAACGGAACACCGAGAACATTAGAAGAAGGTATTGATTATCAGGTACAGGAATCTGGTGGAAACGGACAATGGTATCAGTATGATTACACCATCAACAAGTCTCTTTTTGCCGGGGATGGACGCTACATTGTAACGCTGTATTCAGAGGATATTGCTGGAAATGTCAATGAGAACATTGATGAATCCAAAGAAGCAGAGATTTCATTCGGTGTTGACAAAACAGCTCCTGTCGTTATTCCGATTGATGTTGAGAGTAATGCCCAGTATCCTGTGGATACGAAAGCAGCGAATGTGACAGTCAACGACAACCTGGTATTAGATAGTGTTGAGATTTATATTGGTGATAAAAAATGTGATTATACAGTGGATGGTGAAAACTATCAGTTCAATATCCCAAACAATACGAAAAAACAGGATGTCACAATTATGGCTGTGGATGCAGCTGGCAATAAAACAAACTATGTCTTAAATGGAATTCTTGTAACAACCAACACATTCATCCGTTGGTATAACAATAAGCCATTGTTTGCAGGTTCTATTGCGGGTGCAGCAGTAGTAACAGGCGGTGGCGTTGGCGCAGCAATTGCACTGCGAAGCGGACGTATCAAAATAAGACGTAAGAGAAAATAAAAAAGGACTGAGAGATATGGCAAAGTATCGCATAGTATCAAAGGGAAATTTAGTTACGATTAAAAGTAAATTATCATTTGGGGAACAGATCAATGAGCGGGAAATCAATATTTTTGAACAACAGATTTTCCGCGGCTGTTTCAGACCGAGACAGGAAGGAAAAAAGACGATTATCTACACAGCACCAGATGTGGTACCTCTTATATCATATCTGAAAAAGGGTGTGGATGAAGAAACGTTTTTTCTGCTTGTGGCGCAGACAATTGAGATGACTAAAAAAATTGAAATGAATGGGTTGTATCTGCATAATCTCATGTTACAGCCGGAAATGGTGTTTGTATGTGAAAGAACCAGGGAAGTGTTCTTTGTATATCAGCCGATCAATAGCAGAATTACGAGTGGAAATGTTTATGCGTTTCTTGCAGATACCGTACAGTATGCAGGCAGATATGGAAAAGAGCCAGAGCAGTTTCTGAAGGAATTCCAGGCATTCCTCAATGATACAAAGAATTATAAAATAGAGGACATTGAGAGATATATCCGCGAAAAATGTCCACAGGCACTCCGGAAAATCGTAAAAGCAGAGACGGGAAAAAGTGGTTACATCACAAATGACCGTTCATCCTATGAAAGACATTATCACAGTGACAGTAACGATGAAGGTGGAACGACATTACTGATGGAGGAGGATGAAAGCGGTACAACCCTTTTGACACAGCAGGAGGATGACGAGGCAGACACAACTCTTTTGCAGCAGGAGGAAAGATATCCAATTTTAGAGAGAATCAGCACAGGGGAGAGCTGTCTCTTATACACATCTCCGAGCCCACGAGACGGACTCCTATCTCGT
>ENA-OXQY01000360-OXQY01000360.1-human-gut-metagenome-genome-assembly--contig:-NODE-360-length-11378-cov-8.008567_pt1 | contig 11378 bp, 8 predicted proteins | sample MGYA00249588_ERZ652575 | MGnify/ENA primary metagenome ERZ652575 (study PRJEB26925, sample SAMN05826562) | human gut metagenome | biome: ENVO:2100002; feature: ENVO:00000062; material: ENVO:00002003...
TCTACACGTAAGGAGTCGTCGGCAGCGTCAGATGTGTATAAGAGACAGTTATAATGTATCATTAGAACAGATAAGCTTAAAAAGATAAAGGAGACGATTAAGGATGAAATCAATTGCAGAAATCACAAAAAACATGACAGACTGGCAGCCACCAGTGATCCCGGAAAATATCGCACACGGTGATATGCCGGGAGACAAAGTAGAGATTGGCGAAGGACATGTGCAGAAAGCAAATGTCATTTTCAAAGAATTACTGCCAATGTTAGAGGAAGCTTCTGAAAAATCCGGGACAGGCAAAGTAGTGATCACGGTCTGCGGAGGTTCCGGAGTTGGAAAATCAGAGATCGCTTCTTTATTATCTTTCTATTTAAAAGAGGCAGGAATTGGAAGCTACACCCTGTCCGGAGACAATTATCCACACAGAATCCCTGTATACAATGATGCAGAGCGTCTTCATACCTTCCGTGAGAGTGCGTTAAAAGGAATGGTAAAAGAAGGTACCTTTACAGCAGAACGTTTTGAAGTGATCCATGAATTCCAGAAAAACGGAGATGATGCCAATCCAAAACACACAGAGGAATATGACTGGTATGAGTCTTACTTAAGAAACGGAAAAGAAGGATTAAAAGGATACCTCGGAACAAATAATGAGATCGGATTCGATGAAGTAGAAGAGATCGTAAAAGAGTTCAAGGCAGGCACTGATGAGATCTGGCTGAAACGCATGGGAAGAGAAGATACAGAATTATGGTATGAAAAAGTAGATTTCTCTAAGATCCAGGTTCTCGTGATCGAATGGACACACGGAAACAGCGATAACTATAAAGGTGTGGATATCCCTGTTTTATTGAACAGCACGCCACAGGAGACACTTGCACACAGAAGAGCGAGAAACAGGGACGGTGCAACAGACAGCCCATTTACCATGATGGTACTGGAATTAGAGCAGGCGATGTTAGAGCATCAGGCTCCAAAGGCAAAGATCATCATTTCAAAGAGCGGAGAGCTATTAAGCTATGAAGAATACTGTAAGCAGATGGAGGAGGGAAGATAACCATGAATATCGGACCAATGTTAAATGCCTACCCGGACAGCATGGGCGGCACGTTAGATGATATCGCAGCATTTTTACAGAAACCGGAAATGAAGGATGTATTTTCTTCCTGTTATGTACTGCCAAGTCTGTTCCATACAGACTTAGACAGAGGGTTTTCTGTGATCGACTATTCTTTGAATAAAATGCTTGCATCCAGGGAAGCACTGGACAAATTAGAAGGACTTGGGATTGATTTAAAACTCGATTTTATCTTGAACCATGCATCGGTACTGTCAAAGCAGTTCCAGGATATCATAAAAAATGGTGATAAATCAGAATACCGTGATTTCTTCATCGACTGGAATAAGTTCTGGGAAGGCTGCGGGGAGATGACAGAGGATGGTTATATCCAGCCGGATCAGAAATATATCAAGGACATGTTTTTCCGTAAACCGGGATTACCAATCCTGATGGTAAGATTCCCGGATGGAAGGGATGTCCCATACTGGAACACCTTCTACCAGGAAGTGACCTACCGCACGGTTGATGCACAGGATCTGATGCAGGCAGCAGGGCTGCAGTATACAGAATCTGTGATGCTTGCGGAAGTGTTAAATACACAGACCAAAGAAGGAAAGAAACCGGCAGAGATACTGGCTGCCGACGGAAATGCAGAAGTGACCCGATTTATGTCGGATGAAGAGAAGAAAAAAGTCGTTGATTATATGGAAGCCGGCAGACGCTATCTTGGCCAGATGGACTTAAATATCAAATCCCCGCTCGTATGGGAGTTTTACGACAATACCTTAAAGACACTCGCAGGATATGGAGCTAAGATCGTGCGGCTGGATGCATTTGCCTACGCACCGAAAGAGCCGGGAGAGAAGAATTTCTTAAATGAGCCGGGAACCTGGGATTTACTTGAAAAAGTACGGAAACTGGCAGATAAATACAACCTGACCTTACTCCCGGAGATCCATGCAAGCTATGGCGAGAAGAATTATGAGCAGATCGCAGAGAAAGGCTATATGACGTATGATTTCTTCCTGCCGGGACTGATCATTGACGCATTGGAGAGCGGAGACGGAAAGCATCTTGCCGACTGGGCAGAGGAGCTGGTAGAGAAGAAGATCCATACTGTCAATATGTTAGGATGCCATGACGGAATCCCACTTCTTGACTTAAAGGGATTATTATCAGAAGAACGTATCCAGAACCTGATCGATACTGTTGTCGGAAGAGGCGGTTATGTCAAAGACCTTCACGGCCAGAAGAACATGTATTATCAGGTCAATGCAACTTACTACAGTGCACTTGGGGAAGACGATGCAAAGATGCTTCTTGCGAGAGCCTTACAGCTGTTCATGCCTGGAAAACCGCAGATCTGGTATCTTGATCTATTTGCAGGAAAGAATGACCATGAGGCAGTCAAGCGTGCCGGAGCAGGCGGACACAAAGAGATCAACCGTACAAATCTTACCACAGAGCAGATGGAAGAGGCATTAAAGAAGCCGGTAGTAGCAAGACAGTTAGAGCTTCTCCGCTTCCGCAGTACCTGTCCTGCATTTGAGAAGGAAAGCAGGATCATGATAAATTCAGATGGAAATAAGATGGAATTTACATGGGAGAATGACGGATATCAGGCAAAACTGAAGGCAGATCTGAAAACATTCGAATTTGTGATTACAGAAACAGCACCGGACGGACAGACAAGAACACTGTAAAATATTTGGCCATTTTCAAATTTTAAATATAAATACTGTATATCATCCAACAGGTCTGCACAGCAATGGCAGACCTGTTGAACTATAGAAAAGAGGACTCTGATATGAACTATAATATAAACGAACAGAAACTTGGTTTTGACCGCGTCCTGCCATGGGAAGGACAGGTTCCGGCATTGGTAAAAGAAGGAGAACATTATTTTCTTCAGGTAAAGGCACCGGAGGCAGAGAATGTTACATTTACAATGAATGAGGAAGAATTTCCATGTACCAGGGAAGATGACGGAATCTGGCGTATGGAGTACACTCTCAGGACAGGAATACAGTATGTGCAGTTGAAGATTGATGATGTGGAAGTTGTGACACCATTGCTTCCAATTACCTATGGTTATAGCCGTCCATATAATTATGTAGCACTTGAGATGAAAAATGAAGAGTTTTATCAGGTAAAAGATGTGCCGCACGGAAGTGTCCGCAGGGAATACTTTTTTTCAAAGGTTACCGGAGAGTGGGAGAGCTGCATGGTATACACTCCATATTGCTATGAAGAAGAAACAGAAAGAGAATTTCCGGTATTATATCTTCAGCATGGACATGGAGAAAATGAGATCGGCTGGACTGCGTCCGGGAAGGTGAATTTTATTCTGGATAATCTGATCGCAGAGAAGAAGGCGGTTCCAATGGTGATCGTTATGAGCAACGGAATGGTTCAGACAGTAACAGAAAAAGGTGAGAGAATCGTTGATTTTAAACTTTTGGAAAACCAGCTTCTGACAGATATTATGCCTTATATTGAGAAAAAATTCCGTGTCGGAAGGACGAAGAAGATGCGTGCGATGGCAGGTCTTTCCATGGGATCCTTACAGACAAGCATTATCGGATTTAAGCATCCGGAGTACTTTAGTTCACTTGGAATATTCAGCGGATTTGTGACAGATATCATTCAGGGAAGCCCGCTTGACATGGTTGACCGCGGAACCAGTGAGAATGAACATATGAAAATTTTGGATGATGCCAAAGTATTCAATAAAACATTTGACGTTTATTTCAGGGCAATGGGAGACAAAGATCCGTTCTGGGAGAATTTTGCACATGACGATCAGATATTAAATGAAAAAGGGATTGATCAGATACGCAACGTATATCCGGGAGCACATGACTGGAACGTATGGCGCATGTGCATTCATGATTTCGCACAGCTTATATTTAAATAAGAACTGCTTCATGGGAAAAGAAACAGGATGTAAAACAGATTAAGTTTACAAAGGAGATAAGGATATGGCTTTTTTACAGATTGATTATAAATCCGAAGCATTAATGAGAGGTGTCAATATTAAGGTAATACTTCCATCAGATGGCATGGCAGGAAAATGGGAACCACCATATAAAACACTTTATTTACTGCCGGGTTACAGTGCAACCGCGACGGAACTTATCACATACCTTGGGCTGAGAGGACAGTCTGAATTAAAAGGAATCGCGATCGTACTGCCGGATGGCGAGAATCTGTTCTATCAGGACCTACCTGACCGTATGACGTTTTACAGTACTTATGTGGGAAAAGAGCTGGTAGAAGTGACAAGAAAAATGCTGCCATTATCTACAAAGAGAGAGGATACCTTTATTGGCGGAATCTCTATGGGGGGATATGGTGCATTATATAATGGGTTTAAATATCGGGATACGTTTTCTAAAGTAGTAGCATTCTCGCCGGCTGCCGATGCCTGCATGCTTCTGGCAGGGTCCGAGGCACCTGGATTTTCAAGAGCACAGTTTGAGGGCATTTTCGGAAACAGAGAAGCATACTATGGAAGCGAGTGTGATATGTGTACACAGTGGACAAGAAAAGATGTGGATAACAGACCGGAACTGTTTCTGTGCTGTGGAAAAGATGACCGTCTTGTATATGATGAGGTAGAAAAATTAGAAAATGCTTTACAAAAGGAAAATATTACTCATGAGTATCGCAGCGGACATGGCGATCATGAATTTTTCTACTGGGAACAGATGATGGATCCGGCATTTTCTTTTCTTGCCGGGATTGAGGAAGGAACAAAAGATAAATTGTTGATACCGGAACAAGGAGAATAGGATGAATTATCATATTGAGAAATTAAATGAACAGACGTGGCTGATAGAAGAATATAGTAATACGGCAAGTGCTTATATGTACCTGCTCACCGGAAAGGAAAAGGCATTATTGATCGATACCGGATTTGGAACAATTCCACTGAAATCAATATGTGAAGAACTTACTGGGCTTCCGGTCACTGTGGCACTGACGCATGGACATGTAGACCATATTGGCGGAACCGGAGCATTTGAGGAAGTATGGCTTGCAAAAGAAGACAAAGAACTTTATGAGGCACACAGCAGAGAGGATGTCCGTCATATTTTTACACAGGATGAGCTTCTCCCGGTAAAAGAAAATTGCAGTTATTTTGAGAATGAGATGGTATTTGAGATTGGTGACAGACCGGTGCGTGTGGTAAGGACACCGGGACATTCTGTCGGATCAGTATGTTTCCTTGATGAAAAGAACAGATGGATGTTCACCGGGGATACCTGCTGTAAGGCTCATGTACTGCTCCAGATGGAATTTGCGGCACCGATGCAGACCTATAAGGAATCACTGGAAAAGCTGATCGCTATGGAATCTCTCTACGATATTACCTGGCCGGGACATCATATCAAACCGGTCGAGAAACAGGTGATACATGATTTCCTGACAGCTGTGGAAGGAATTACAGGTGGCACAATGGAAGGTGCCTGGACCGAGCTTCCTATGGGCAAAGCAAGACTGTTAGAGTATAAAGAAATCGGAATCGAATATTAGATAAAGTATGAGGCAAGAGATGTTTTAATCTTTTGCCTTTTTGTTGCATGAAAATTTAAAAGAGGCTATACTTTTTTGTATATTTCAAATTCATCAAAAATGTATGAAGTTTTTACAGATAGAATAGGAAGGACTCATCCATGGACATCAAAGACTGCATCATTTACGAAAAAACAATCCCTGCCCACCCGGCAGTATATGACGATTTCCCGGAGAATCTTCTGCCGGAGCTGGCGGAGTACCTGAAGTCGCACGGAATCGGGAAGCTATACTGTCATCAGACGGAAATGTTTGAGAAAGTGACTTCCGGGAAGAATGTTGTTATCACAACATCAACGGCGAGCGGCAAGACCTTGAGTTTTTTACTTCCGGTTTTACAGGATATTTTGAAAAATCCGCTGACAAGGGCAATTTTCATTTACCCGACCAAGGCACTTGCGGCAGACCAGTACCGTGCGATTGCACCGTATCTGGAATATTTTGGAGAGAACCGTATTGTGGCGGGCGTGTATGATGGGGATACGCCGGTGGCGGAGCGTACAAGAATCCGGCAGAGTGCCAATATTATATTGACAAACCCGGAGATGGTGAATGGGGCATTTCTGCCGAATCACAGCAAATACGGGTTTGATTTTATTTTTTCCAATTTAAAATACATTGTGATCGATGAGCTGCACACGTATCGTGGAGCGTTCGGTTCGCATCTGGCAAATGTGTTCCGCAGACTTTCAAGAGTATGCCGTTATTATCATTCCAATCCGCAGTTTCTTTGCAGTTCTGCTACGATCGCCAATCCGGTGGAGCTTGCAGCAGAGATCTGTGGAAAGCAGTTTGCACTTGTGGATAAGGACGGCTCACCAGCAGCAGAACGTGGATATTATCTCATCCAGCCGCCGAAGATCATGGGGAAAGACGACAACTATTATGGGCAGGTTCGCATTACGACAGTGGCGGCAGAACTTTTGCCGGAACTGATGGATGAAGGGAAAAATTTTATTGCGTTTACGAAGTCCAGAAAGAATGTGGAGATCGTCTTAAAAGAGACGAGAGATCATTTGGAAGCGGAGGGATTTTTAGGCACGCATAAGCCGGATGAAATCTCCGGTTATCGTGGCGGTTACACGCCGCTTGAGCGGAAACAGATTGAAAATCAGATGATCTCGGGAGAACTTATGGGACTTGTTTCCACGAATGCATTAGAACTTGGAATTGATATCGGAAAGATCAGTACCACGGTGTTAGTCGGTTATCCGGGCACCAGAGCCTCATTCTGGCAGCAGACAGGGCGTGCCGGAAGAAGCGGGAAAAGGAGCAGCAACTATCTCATTCTCGACAATCAGCCGTTTGACCAGTACATTGCGCTTGAGCCGGGCTGGCTGTTTGAGGGAAGCAGTGAAAATGCTGTGATCGATAAGAATAATCTGATCATTGAACTGGCGCATATCCGTGCGGCAGCAGCGGAGATTCCTTTGACGCTTGATGATATTTCCCTGTTTCCGGATCTTGGCGAGGCAATCCCGGTACTTCTCCGCGCTGAGGAACTGTCGAGCCACAATGGAAAATTTGCGTGGTCTGGCGGTGAGTTCCCGGCGGGTGATTTTTCCATGCGCAATATTGACGAGAAGCGCTATAAGCTTCTGCACAAGGACAGCGGAAAAGAGATCACAGAGATGGACGAGAGTCAGGCGTTCCGCGAGCTTCACGATGGTGCGGTCTACATGCATGACGGCGTTGCCTATCAGGTGACAAAGCTTGATCTTGAGAGCCGGACTGCCTATGCAGTGCCATTTAATGGAAATTATTATACAGTCGCGGCAGGGGAAGCGAATGTGAAGATTGTTCACGAGAGTAAAAATATGCCGCTTGCGCGCACAGAGCTTCATTTTGGTGATGTCAATGTGAGCGATTACGTTTATATGTTTAAGAAAATGCAGTTTCACAATCATCAGAATCTTGGCTATGAGCAGTTACCGAAGGCACTCTCCAAAGACTATGATACGGAGAGTACCTGGATGCGTGTGCCGGAGAATGTGGTCAGGGTTTACCGCGGACTGATCCAGGTGAATGAGAATACGAAAATGGTGCGGAACAATTATTATGAGGGCGTCTGTTTTGCACTGAAAAATGCTGCCCGGATGGTGACGATGACAGAGCAGGAGGACATCGGGGTCATTACATCGGCGAATGCACTGGAACTTGCGTTTGACACAAGCTCGGACGTAGACATCTATTTTTACGATAAGTATGTGGGTGGACTTGGATTCGCTGAAAAGATTTATGATAATATGGAAGATATTATCCAAAATGCCGTGAAGCTTGTAAAAGGCTGTGGATGCAAAGATGGCTGTGCCGCCTGTGTGGGAGATTACCGGCTTGACAGGCAGATGGTACTTTTCGGACTGGAAAACCTGCTGGAACACTGGGATGTCCCGATGGGAGTGAAGACTGCAGAGCATGCGCCGTCCACGTTCAGGAGAAAAGAGTTCTCATTTGAAAAGCTGGGAGAGCAGTGGCAGGAGTTCTGCAAAAAGATTAGTGAAAACGGAGAGAACTTTGCCGCATTTTTACAGACCGTTCCGGCGGTCGAAGTGAGAGAGCGGATGCTGATCTTAAAATTATCCAGCGTCTTTTATGCAGACTGGGTGATGGAGCCGGGAAACCGCGAGAGCCTTAAGAATATTATCAGTTATTATGCGGATGTGCCGGTTGGATTCCAGATCCAGGTGGCACTCGCAGATGAAGTGAGAGAGCCGGATAAGGACGCGATGGAGAAGATGGAACGGAGGCTAAAATGAAAACAAGAGAAGAAGCAACAAAATACGGACTTTCATTTCCAGACACTTATCTGGAAACGCCGTTCCATGATCCAAATTGGGAGTTAGTGCGTGTGCATGGAAGCAAAAAGGCATTTTTGTGGGTATATGAGCGGAACGGATACATCAATCTGAATGTGAAAGTGCGCCCGGAGTGGCGCGATTTCTGGAGGGATGCCTATGCGTCCGTGCTTCCGGGATATCATCAGAATAAAGAACACTGGAATACGATCATTTTAGATGGGACAATCCCGGATAAGGATGTGAAGCAGATGATTGCAGAAAGCTATGACATTATCACAGACAGTCCGACAAAGCGTATTTATGAGGCGGTGAAAACCATTCCAAAAGGTAAAGTGGCAACTTACGGCAGGGTGGCAGAGCTTGCCGGAAATCCGAGAATGTCCAGAGCTGTCGGAAATGCCCTGCACCATAACCCGGACCCGGAGCATATCCCATGTTACCGTGTTGTGAATTCCAAGGGAGAATTAGCAGGGGCTTTCGCCTTTGGAGGGGAGCATGTGCAGGAAGAACTGCTGAAAGCAGAAGGCATTGAAGTGGTGAATGGCAGGGTGGATTTAAAGAAATATGGAATTTAAAGAAAATTACACACAACAGCTACAACGTCTAAATGAATACCAGAAAGCAGCCGTTTTCGATGAGAGCAGCGCCTGTCTTGTGAACGCCAATGTGGGAAGCGGTAAGACGACGGTTCTTATCACAAAGGTCATGTATCTGCATTACGAGAAGCAGATTCCATATGAGCAGATGGTTGTTCTGACTTTTACGAATAAGGCTGCGGATGAGATCAAAGAGCGTCTGCATGCGCTGGAGCCGGAGATCACAGAGGAACAGTTGTGGGGCTTTGGAACATTTCACAGTGTGTGTCTTACAATGTTGAAGAAAATGCTTCCAGTGGAAAATCTGGGTTATACCAAAGAATTTATGGTGATGGATCCGGACGAAGAACTTGAGATGGCAGAGCAGTTGATCTTAACTTATCAGCTGAAAATCAAATATAAAAACCGGCTGAAAAAGCGTCTGGAACAGAAAAACAGCAAATATCAGGATGATATTGAAAAATTAAAGGCATTGCTAAAGGAAGAGAAGATATGTCAGGATAAAATGACGTTTGACGAGCTGCTGGAAAACACATGTAAATTGGTGAAGATGTCAGCAGAAATAGAAGAAGTATCAAAAAAGAATGCGAACTTGCAAGACAACGAGAATACAGGAATGCAAGATATCTCCTGGATCATCGTGGACGAAGTGCAGGACAGCGATGAGAAACAGTTAGAGCTCATCGACTGTCTGAAAAAACCACAGACCTGTTTTTTCGCAGTAGGTGATCCGAATCAGGTCATTTACAGTTGGCGTGGAAGTGCTTTTCATATTTTTTATCAGCTAAAGACCAAGTATCAGGCAACGGAACTGACACTTCCGGTGAATTACCGTTCCAGCAGTGAAATCCTTGCAGTGGCACATTGCTTCATGCAGCAGGGAGGCACCTTGCAGGGCGGCAGGGAGAGCGGTGATAAAATTCAGATCCGGAATATGTATGATCCGTTTCAGGAGGCTGACTATCTTGCAGGCAGGATCAGGGAACTACATGCAACAGGGCTTCCATACCGGGAAATGGCGATCTTTTACCGTTTGCAGAACCAGTCAGAAATTTTTGAACATGTTTTTGAAAAAGAAGGCATTCCATTCGAAGTTTCGTTAAAAAAGACTGTGAAAGATATTCCGGTTCTGGACTGGCTGATCAGGGTACTGCGTTTTTCTGTCAATCCGAAAGACAAAAACTCCGGTATAGTGGCGCTTGCGGATAAGAGATACGGGCTCGGCATGTCGGTGAAAGAAGCGGAAAAAGCGACTGATCTTCTGACCGAAAATACAAAAGAAGCAAAACAGGAGATGAATAGCAAATTATGTAAATCAGATATCCGTAAGCAAATGCTTGGATTTTCGCAAGCATATTTCAACGCTCAATCCACAACAGCCGAAAACCTCTGGAGTTATTTTTCTCTGGAAAATCATCTCCACCCAACGACAGCTTCGTATGTAGAAGACAGAACCTGCGTCATGGACTTTTTGGAGCGCATGACCATCTATCAGAAAGAACAGCAGAAAAATGTCGTGGAAGGTTTTTCGGAATTTTTGAATATGGCGTCTTTGTATGGAACGAATATTTTGAAAAAAGAGATACATAATGAAAACGATACTGTAAAGCTTATGACACTTCATGCATCCAAAGGGTTGGAGTTTTCCCATGTTTTTATCACAGGTGTGAATTATGGACTGATTCCTTTGCAGACCAAAAGTTTTGAGGAGGAAGAGGAGGAGCAGCGTCTCTTTTTTGTCGGCATCACAAGGGCGAAGGAACATCTGGAACTTTCCTATTACACAAGTCCGGGACAGTACCGGGCAGCACCCGGACCGAGCAGATATCTGCGCATGATACCGGGAAATCTGATCGAAGGACAGGAGAAGGAGCGGGAGTCTTCGGCAACGCATTTACAGGATCTGAAACGCCAGATCCTTGCAGAGCGTGCAAATCAGTCAGAGCATATAGAACTGCAAGAAGCCGGCAAAATATCAGGGGAAAAAAATCCATCGGCGAATACAGGAACAAAGAATATTTCAGTAGGAAATGAAGCAGTAACCACACAAAAACGCCGCGTCCGTCATCCAAAATACGGCACCGGTTCCGTGGTGAGAGAGGATGACATGATGATTACCGTTGACTTTGATGATTATGGGGAAAAAGAACTCATGAAAATGTTCGGCGGTCTGGAAGAATTGCCGTGATACTTATATATTGTCAGGTATCGGGCGATTATGAAAAAGAATAGCGTACTTGTACAAAAAAGAAAACAATTCCTACCTTGACAAGGGGAAATAATGCGTTATAATACTTATATCCTGTCTCTTATACACATCTCCGAGCCCACGAGACGGACTCCTATCTC
>ENA-OXQY01000365-OXQY01000365.1-human-gut-metagenome-genome-assembly--contig:-NODE-365-length-11301-cov-5.848124_pt1 | contig 11301 bp, 5 predicted proteins | sample MGYA00249588_ERZ652575 | MGnify/ENA primary metagenome ERZ652575 (study PRJEB26925, sample SAMN05826562) | human gut metagenome | biome: ENVO:2100002; feature: ENVO:00000062; material: ENVO:00002003...
ACGAGATAGGAGTCCGTCTCGTGGGCTCGGAGATGTGTATAAGAGACAGGCTATTATCATTTAATATGATTATATTTTCGGAGGAAATAGCTGCTATCATAAATGAGAAATCAATACTTCCGCTAATTCTTATTACCGTAAGTGTTCTTGTTGTGCTTGTGATAAGTGCATTGGTAAAACATATTACCGTGTTTATGGTGAGGAAAAGAAGCCGTGAATTTGGTTTATATATGCTATTAGGTGTTGAAAATAATGATATTGCAAAAATGTTCATGTTTGAAAATTATTTTATTTATGTATTTGTCTTAATTATCGGGGTTTTTATAGGCACGCTGTTTTACCAGATATTAAAAGCTGTAATTTGTCAAATGTATGCGACAATATACTATTTTAACTTTGAATTTTCATCAAAAGCAATCATATTAACTTTAGTATATATGGGAGCTATTTTTTCTTTTGTTTCCATTAGCACAAGTCGTAGTATCCGTAAGTTCAATGTACGAGATTTGTTATACTTAGACAATGATAATTCTGATAATAGAGAAAAGAAATATGGCTTGTCCGCCACTCTGATTCCTCTGCTTTTAGGAATAATTGGGATTGCGATTATTACAATGTCTGCTTTTAAGAATATGCCGGACGGATCAATGCTTTTTTCTCTTGTTCTTCTTTCGACGGCAACATACGGCTTATTTGCTGTTTTGCTGAACCATTTCACTTCCCGCTTAAAAAATAACAAGTGGAAATATACAAATATAAGGGTGTTTGTTTATCGGCAGTTTACTACTAAACTGCGCTCCATGTTTTTTTTGATGATAGGAGCTTCAATTCTAATAACAGTTGCATTATTGTCGATTAACTGGGGAGTTTATTTTACCACTATGGTAGAAAAACGCGTTGACGCTGTTGCTTTTGATATAGCCCTTTTTTCAAACGAGGAAAATACAGATTTTTCTAAATATCTATCTTATCTAAAAGAAAATAATCTTTTGGATAGCAGTTATGAGTATACCTTATATACAAATAAAGATAATTCCTTTTATCAAGAAACATTAAGGGCAGTGCAGGGGAAATTTGGTTTTTCTATATCGAGCGAAACAACAGATACTTTTATGTGTATAAGTGATTACAATAATTTGCGAGATATGCTGGGATTATCCAGCGTCGTGCTTGATAGGAATACTTATATCATACATTGCACTGTTCCCAATATAGCTCCTTTTGAAAAATATACCGAAGAACACACACAGCTTTTGATTGGTGACACAATTTGTCACTTCGGAGGTATATACAGTGAAGATTTTATGCAACAGGAGTCATGTGGAAATGGAAACGGATTTTTAATCATTGTTCCCGATAAAGTTAGTGAAGTTTTGTACGAGCAGAAAAATGTACTTGTGGTAAAGACACTTTCTTCTTTGTCGTTAACGCATATTGAGGATTTAAATCATATAGACAAAAATGTGCTGATACTTTCAAAAACAGGAGTTCGTAATCAGTCTGCTTCTATGGCTGTTTATACTGTCCTGCCATTATTCTATTTTGCATTTGTATCTGCTGCCATTGCCTGTACTCTTTTATCAGTTCAAATTTTAAGCTGGGCAAACAAGGAAAGAAAAGATTATCTTACTCTGGATTATATTGGTGTCGCAAATCATCAGAAAAAAACTTTGTTGAAAAAGCAGTTGTTTCTTTTATATTTCGTGCCTGTTGTTCCGGCGACTTTAGTTAATTTGTTTTTATTTCCGGTAATGACAGGCAGCATAGTAAATGACGTTAATGGAGTTTTGCAGATAGCTTCTATCATATCTGGAATACAGCAAACAGTCCTTACCGTATGTTTGCTATTAGTAGTCTACTTTTTCTACTATGTGGCAACATATATGATCTACAAGAGAACAATTATACCTAAAAAATGATAATAGATAATTTCTAAAATAATCTGCCGGACGACGGCAAAGAAAAAAAGCCGTCGCAGAGCAGCCATATTTTCACGCGCCTATTCTATTTCGGCGGCTTTGATTTTCAGAGCCGTCGTTTCTTTTTGTCTGTACGACGACCCTTAACCATGTAGACATGGCGGCTTTAGGAGGTAGCCGCCATGAGTTATAAACCACATCAACAAATTCTTACATTCTTTGATTTATCAAAAAAAGCCCGACCGCCACCGGGGATATTCCTACCCTTAGATATGAACTATTAAATCATCTAAATACTTTTTATTATTCCTATGCGCCTGTCCGCGTTTTTTTGCGGACGGGCGCATTTTGTATGCTTAAAAAAATTTTTGAAAAAATTTCCGAAAATATTTGGCATTTTTTCAAGGCTCCGTATTACCCCGCGAAAAGGGGAAGCACCACCAACTTTCAACAAGAAAGGAGGTGAGAATGTGGAACCTAATAGCAGGGAGTTTTATAAGCAATGTTCTTTTCAGAAGTATTGCAATGCGGTATTGCACAATGAAGCGTGCGACGCTCATAGAGAGCTTCGTACACATAAGGCAAAGGAAGTAACCTTTTCCGACATGACCTTAGATGAAGCGCGACAGCTACATACCTTTGATGAATATTTCAAACGGGAAACTGCTGAAACCGTCTTTGAAAAAGCCGGAAAGAAAATCACGCCGAAGCTGCTTCTTGAAGCAATCCGTACTTTGCCGGAAGAAAAGCGCAAAGCCATATTGCTGCCGCTCCCTGCCTGCCATGTCCTCAAGATATTCCGCAACGTCATTCGTCCATCGGTAAAACCGCCTGTTGGAATTGAAGTCTGCCCTGTCCGCCATGCGTATCTGCTCAATGGTCGCTTCATCAACGCCGCACTCACGCAGCAGCTTTTCCTCCGCTTCTTTCCAGATACGCCATTTCCTGTCCTCCCGTCCGTGGTTGTATGCCATTCTTACTTCCTCCAATCAGAATTGATTGAGAGGGCAGAGAAAAGCCCCCTCATCTTCCCAAACGAAAAAACAAGGGGGCTGAACGCCTTAAATTTTAATTTTCTATTATCTTTCTTAGTTTTATTAGGATTCTGGCTTTGCGTTTGTTTACAACGCTCTGGGTTATGCCCAACCTCGCCCCGACTTCACGCTCGGAAAGTCCGTCAAAAAAGATTGCCTGTATCAGCTCCTGTTCACTATCCGACAGCAAAGGCAGGGCGGCTTTCAGCCTGTCCACCATGACCGCATTGACAACGGTTTCTGCAATGTCCACCGCTTCATCAGTGATAAAGTCCAGAGGATTCCCCTCGCTGTCCGTAAATCCGTCGAGAGATAGCAGTCTATTCTTTGTATCTAATTTTTGCAGATAACGCCACCGTTCCTTGTCACGGTAGAAGTCTGTGTATTGCTCCCTCACGACTTCAAGCAGACAGCCTTGAATGGGGATAAACAGCTTGTCCATATAGGTCTGGTCGGATTCCCTGCAACGGCAGAACTCCGTGTAGGATAATTCCACATAGCCGCCACTTTCTCTGATATATACCTTTCTTGGTGCATATTTCACCATAAATACCTCCCATCTGAATTTTTGAAATGTAAAAAATCCAGATGGAGAGGCGGAGAACGACACCGCATATCAGAAACAGCCCTACGGCACTTTCCAACAAAAATCGACAAAAGAAAAACCGCAAAGGCTCTGTGACCTTTACGGTTATAGGAAATAGTAATTCTATTGTATGGAGATTGTACTTCTACTTTCAAGGTGAGAAGTACCGTTGCACTGGCAGAAATTTTTTTAACTGGTTTCCTGCCGTTCTCTGATATGCTATGTATTGATAAATTTTGCTTCGTATGAGCAGATAGATAACTGCCCGAAAAAAGGACATAAAAAAATCCCTCCAAATTTAAAAACAAATTCAGAGGGTAATTTAGGGTATAACAAAATAACCCACCCGAATATCGTTTTTTTTATTTGGTGAGTTTGTTCTTTCAAATACGAAACAAAAAGAGCCGATGATTCGTGAATTGTTCCACAATTTCATCGGCTCTGCGTCTTAAGCGTCTGGCTCTTTGATGACAGTTATCTTCAAGTTGTCAACTTTAATCAATCTTTCTTGTCTGCATTTTGGACAATAAAGGGGATAATTCTCCAAAACAGTGTCCTTCCTAATTTTATTACGGGTTTTGTTCCCACAAACAGGACACAATATCCATTCGCATTTCATCATAATTAGTCTCTAATCCTTTCAAATCTCATTTTATATGACTTTTGCAAGCTGTTAAGCTAACTTGTGGAACATATGCCGAACCTTATCTATACGGCTATTCGGGCGGCGGGGTTGGCAAATAAATTTACCAATAGCTGGCTGGTATCCTTTTAACTCTGTCAAGCAGACTCCCTGCCCATTTGTGAAATAAGTTAAATCGTTCCTGTATTCTTGAATACATCTAGCAGGGATTTCTCCTTTCAGAATGACCTCGTCATTCTTTATCTGAGTACTTACAATATCTGCACAATACCTTGGAGCATCATGATACGCCCGTGAGAGATATTCCTGCGGTGCATAAATTTCAAAGTGGAGATATGGCTCTAATAGTTCTGTCCCTGCTTTTTTTAAAGCCTGCTCCAATACGATAGGGGAAAGCAGCCGAAAGTCTGCGGGGGTACTTACAGGACTATAATACAATCCATATTCAAAACAGATTTTACAGTCTGTCACTTTCCATCCATACAGCCCCTGCTCGCAGCCATAAAGAACCCCCTCCATAACCGCATTTTGGAACGATTGATTTAAATATCCAAGTGAAACTCTGCTTTCATACTGCACTCCGCTTCCAATAGGGAGCGGCTCTATGGACAACCCGACAGAAGCCCAGAAAGGATTTGGCGGGACTTCTATGTGGATGGTATATTCTGCTTTTCTAAGCGGTCTTTCCATATATATAACAGTAGGCTCTTTTATTTCTGCCTCCACATGATATTTTTCCTCAAGGATGGCACAAATGACTTCCATCTGCACTTTCCCCAAAAAAGAAAGTATAATCTCATGCGTTGTAGTATCCACATAATATTTTAAAAGAGGGTCGCCATCTGAAATTTCTGTAAGTGCCCCAAGCAATATTTCCCGCTGTTCAGATTTCTTTACTGCAATCGTTGTTTGGAGCATAGGGAGAGGATTTTCAATAAATTTTCTCTGCGGCAACAGTATTCCGTTCCCCAAAATACTGTTTAGCTGCAAAACATCATTTGGTAAAATTACAATATCACCAGAGCAGGCTGTATCGGATGAATATAATTCACCGTTTGTCGGAACACACATCTCTGTGATTTTTATTTTCTCTTTTTCAGATATTCTAATAACATCCCTCAAATGCAATGTTCCGCTATATATACGCACATAAACAAAACGCCGCCTTTTCTCTGAATATTCAATCTTAAAAACCTGCCCGCATAGTTCAGATTGACCTTCAGGCGTTGATGAATAAAATTTACTGGCAATCACTTCTATAAGCTGCCGAATCCCCAGATTGTTTTTAGCGCTTCCGTGATAAACGGGAAATAACGTTCCGTTTTGGAATCTCCTGTTTTCTTCCTGTTCCAGTTCTGACATTTTAAACGGTTTCCCTGACATATATTTCTCTAATAGTTCATCGTTTCCCATAATTACCGCATCCCACTGTTCCATATCGTCATTGTCCGTTACATTTATATGGGGATGCTGCCCAACCTTTTGCTTCACTATAATTTCCGAAGAAAGCTTTGCTTTCATTTCTCGATATACCATTGGCAAATCAATCCCCTCTTGGTCAATTTTATTGATGAAAAAAATTGTCGGAATCTTCATTATCTGTAGTGCATGAAACAGTATACGGGTCTGTGCCTGTATGCCATCCTTTGCAGAAACTAATAATACTGCTCCGTCTAATACGGATAAAGAACGGTATACTTCCGCCAAAAAATCCATATGGCCTGGCGTATCTATAATGTTGACTTTTACATCCTCCCACTGAAAAGATGTCACTGCTGTCTGGATAGTGATTCCCCTTTGACGCTCCAAATTCATTGTATCTGTCCTTGTTGTGCCTTCATCTACGCTCCCTAGTTCTGCAATTGCACCACTGGTATACAATAAACTTTCCGTTAATGTTGTCTTTCCTGCGTCAACGTGAGCCAGAATGCCTAAGTTAATTATTTTCATGTGATTTTCCTCCTATCAACACCCAAAAAAGGGCATAAAAATACCCAGTGATAAATACTCCTATCACTGGGTAAATAACTCCAATAGCCCCAAAACACTTATATGTTTTCGGGCATATAAAATTACATGATAAAAGTATTCTTAAACTGGGTACAAAAAACTAAGCCCCATATTAAAAGTGAAACGAGACTGCTACTTTTTGTTCCCACTATCAAATTGACAGTTTATTTAAGAATACCTTGCCGCATATTTATTAACTCCTTGTATAATACTGAATCTAATTATATTCCTTAACCCTTTATTTGTCAAGCTGACAAACTAAAGCAGAAAAAGCGGCAGGATTTCCCCCTGCCACTAATCATCTGTTTATGCAAAAATAATTTCCTTTTCCACAATCTCCCTCGCACAAGCCCTTATGTTATTGAGGCATCCTGTCCATTCTAAGGCGTTTTCTGCCTTTAGCTGTTCCGTTATGCCCTGTGCCTGTTTCATACCCTCTATGAGCCTTTCAAAGCGTTCCTGTGCCTGTCTGTTGATGTCGGCAAGGTAGGCGTTTAGCCTGCCGCTTGTAAGAAGATTGGTGTATGTAACTTTACGGTACTGTTTTAGATAATCTAAATGCCGTTGCCCCCAGATGCCTATTGCCTGTTCTTCTTCGGCGGGTACAGTTAAGCACGGTATCAAATAATCCCCTTGCCTTTCGTATTTGCCGCCCAGTTCCTCAAATAATGATTTTGCCATTGTCTGTTACCTCCACATTCTTTTTTATTTTGAATGTCCGCAAAATCCGTCCTACATCAGACGGACGCCAGGGCACATCCAAATGGTGTAATGCAATCAATCTGTCCTGTACGTTGGTTCCGGCTCCCATTTTGGCAGTAGAACCCAACAAAAAACGAACCTGTCCGCTTCTTACCTTTGCAAACAGCTCCGCTTTTCTAAGCTCTGTATTGGCATCATGGATAAATGCGATCTCCTGCTCCGGCACTCCCTTTTCCATGAGCTTATTTTTTATATCCTCATACACATTGAAAGTGCCATCGCCCTTCGGTGTGGAGAGGTCGCAGAAGATTAACTGTGCCGACTTCTGCTCTTTGGTGTTCTCCCATATCTCATAGGCTTTCTCCACACAGGTTGCCGCTTTGGAATTTTCCTCATCCGGAAGCATATCGTTGAGCAGCCTCTGGTCAAGTGCCAGCTTTCTTCCGTCATTTGTAATCTTTAGCATATTATCCTCGTAAGGCTGCACCTGTCTGTCCCGGACTGCTTCAGCACGTTCCGCAAGAGAAGCCACCATTTCTTTCTGAAATTCACTCGGCTTTAATACCACATTTTCATACTCTGCTTCCGGCACAGGAAGTTTTAACATATCCGGTGTCTGAATGTCCGCACTCTCCTTGAAAAGTGCAATCAGCTCCGGAAGATTAAAAAACTTCGCAAATCTTGTCTTTGCCCGGTATCCGGTTCCCTCCGGTGCAAGTTCTATGGCGGTCTGTGTTTCCCCAAAAGAAGCCGCCCACGCATCGAAATGTCCCAGTCCCAGCTTCTGAAGCGTACCATACTGGAGATAACGCATATTCGTATAAAGCTCCGTCATGCTGTTGGAAATTGGCGTTCCGGTCGCAAAAGTTACACCCTTGCCGCCCGTGATTTCATCAAGATACTGGCACTTGGCAAACATATCAGATGACTTCTGTGCTTCTGTCTGTGCGATACCTGCCACATTCCTCATTTTCGTATAAAGGAACAGGTTCTTGTAATTGTGGCTCTCATCCACAAACAGCCTGTCTACACCCAACTGCTCAAAAGTCACGACATTATCCTTACGGCTCTGGTCATTTAACTTGTCAAGCCGCACCTGCAATGCTTTCCTCGATTTTTCCATCTGCTTAATGGTATAACGCTCCCCGTTGTCTCTTTTTGCCTGATCAATAGCAAGCTCAATCTCATCAATCTGTTTTTCGATTGTGGCTGCCTGTCTTTCCTGTGATAACGGGATTTTTTCAAACTGACTATGCCCGATAATAACGGCATCATAATCACCTGTTGCAATACGGGAACAAAATTTCTTACGGTTGGCGGGTTCAAAATCCTTTTTCGTTGCCGCAAGGATATTTGCTCCTGGATATAACCGTAAGAAATCACTTGCCCATTGTTCAGTCAGGTGGTTCGGCACCACGAATAATGACTTTTGGCATAGTCCCAGACGCTTGCTTTCCATTGCCGCCGCTGTCATTTCAAAGGTCTTTCCGGCACCAACGCAGTGTGCAAGCAGGGTATTATCCCCATACAGCACATGGGCAACCGCATTTTTCTGATGCGGCTTTAATTCAATATCCGGTGTCATGCCCGGAAATTTCAGATGCGAACCGTCATATTCTCTTGGTCTGGTGGAATTGAAAAGCTCATTATATTTTGCCACAAGTGTCTGCCTGCGCTCCGGATCACGGAATACCCAGTCCTTAAATGCTTCCCTTATCGCTTCCTGCTTCTGGCTTGCAATCATGGTTTCCTTTTTATTAAGAACTCTTTTTTCCTTTCCATCTTCCTCAATGGTATCATAAACTCTTGTGTCTTTCAGATTTAAGGAATCTTCCAGTATCTTATAGGCATTTACCCGGCTTGTACCATAGGTCATGTTGACAAGCGTATTTCCAAAATCAGCGTTTTTCCCTTTAATGTTCCACTCTCCGGTCACACCCGAAAACTGCACCCCAATCGTATCTCTGCGGAATAAATGCTCCGGTGTCTGGAACGTATCACGCATGAAATCATTGATATATTTTGGATCAATCCATGTGGCACCAATACGCACCTCAATCTCCGATGCGTCCAGCTCCCTCGGCTGTACCTGCGTAAGAGCCTGTACATTTTGGGCATATTCCGGGTGATTTTCCGCATAAGTTGTTGCTATGGCAAGTTTCTCACGCACATTTCCGCTGAGATACTGGTCTGCTGTCTCCCAGACATCGGTAAGCGGGTTCTGAAAAATGACATCACGAAGCTCCTCAGTAAGTGTATCCTTATCTTTTCCGGTAAGCTCTCCCATAAAATCAAGGTCGATTTTAGCTTTCTCTGCTAAAGATACTGCCAATGCTTCACTTGCAGTATCCACACTTGTGACCACCTCTGCCCTTTTAATGGTACGCTTCGTGAACATATCCGCTTTGCCCTTGAAATTGCCCTCATCATCAAGTTTTTCCAAAGAACACAACAGGCAATAACTGCTGTCCTGATTAAAGGCTCTCTTATTCGTCTGTGAATTGATCAGACCATATTTCTTAGAGAAATTATCATACAGGCTATTAAGTTCTGTCTGCTTTTCCTTAATTGTTACATCGGAGTATTCCTCAAGCTGCATATCAATCAGTTCCTGCGTACAGTTACGGATTGCCACCATTCCCTTGATACGTTCTTTTGCGGTGTCTGATACTTCCACCGGCTTCATGACAGAGTTTTCACGGTAATATACCTCATTATCGACTACGGTATAACTGAAATTCTTGACGGACGGATCAGCAGGAATACTCTGCCTGCTCATTTCATCCGCAAGCTCCTCATCCAGATCAATCGTATCAATCTGTCCTGTAATGTTTTGAAGTGCTTTCGCTAACTGCTCCTCAAATGGTCTGCCATCATCTGCCTTGCAGGTGCTTTCCATGCCATAAGGACCGGATACCATTTCCATCTTTCCTACGATCTGCTCCGGATGCTGTGCAAAGTAAGCGTTCATTGCAATGCCATCTGCATCCTCTCCCAGATGTACCCAGTCCGGCTCACGCTCTACCATGCGATCACGCTTCTGGAAAAATAAAATATCCGAAGTGACCTCGGTTCCTGCATTTGCCTTAAATGCGGTATTCGGAAGTCTGACTGCACCAAGCAGGTCTGCTCTTTGTGCAAGGTATCTTCTGACTTCCGGACTTGCCTTGTCCATGGTTCCCTTGCTTGTGATAAAAGCAACCACACCTCCGGGACGCACCTTATCCAACGTCTTTGCAAAGAAATAATCATGGATCAGGAAATTATTTTTATCATACTGCTTATCTGCCACCTTATACTGTCCAAAAGGCACATTTCCGATTGCCACATCAAAGAAATCATTCGGATAATCAGTCTTTTCAAAGCCTTTGATCTGCACATCTGCCTGCGGATAAAGCTGCTTTGCAATGCGTCCGGTAATGCTGTCCAGCTCTACTCCGTAAAGCCTGCTCTCTTTCATGGAATCCGGCATCATACCGAAAAAGTTGCCGATACCCATGGAAGGCTCCAGTACATTTCCTTTGGAAAATCCCATTTTCTCCAATGTTTCGTACATCTGGCGGATAATGACCGGACTTGTATAATGGGCATTCAAGGTACTCTCCCTTGCCATGCGGTACTCCTCCGGTGATAGCAGTTCCTTTAACTGGTGATATTCTGCTGACCAGTTTGATTTGCTCTCGTCAAACGCATCGGCAAGACCGCCCCAGCCGACATACTGGGATAAAATCTGCTGTTCTTCCGGTGTAGCATATCTGTTTTCACCTTCGATCTGCTCCAACAACTTAATTGCCGCAACATTTCTCTGGAATTTTTCTTTTGGAGAACCTTCGCCCAATCGGTCATCGCTGATATGGAAATTGACAGAGTTACTTTTATCCGGTGCAGCCACATTTATTTCCTGTACAGTCTTATTCTCCTCTGCCGAAGGTGTAAGCGGCTCCCATTCTCCGGTAAGCACCTGTGACAGCATTTCCTCTGTCTGTCGGTCTGCTTCTCCATTCTCCAGACGCTCACGGGCAGACTGCGTATCTATACTGTCCAGTTCATCTTCGGTCTGTTCTGTAACAACATTCTGTTCCTTTTCATCAGAAAACTCCGCTTCTGCTTCCCTGCCACTTTCTGCAAGCTCATTGCCCCAGTCCATTGCTTCCTGCAAAGTCGAAAATGTCTCCAATGCCGGACGGGTGGTGTCTGCCGTATCATAAATAGCATATCCGTCCACTTCCTTATCAATCCAAAGAAATACTCCCTCTGATAAGGTGGCACTCCACTGTGTCGGATTGCCATATTCATCATCAGCATCATGTACCACATGCCAGAATAATTTCTGCGATTCCTCTTGTGAAAATTCTTGTTGTGGCTCAGTTTCATCCGGCTCTGCGATACCATCCGTCCCCTCAAACC
>ENA-OXQY01000369-OXQY01000369.1-human-gut-metagenome-genome-assembly--contig:-NODE-369-length-11189-cov-10.734507_pt1 | contig 11189 bp, 9 predicted proteins | sample MGYA00249588_ERZ652575 | MGnify/ENA primary metagenome ERZ652575 (study PRJEB26925, sample SAMN05826562) | human gut metagenome | biome: ENVO:2100002; feature: ENVO:00000062; material: ENVO:00002003...
TCTACACGTAAGGAGTCGTCGGCAGCGTCAGATGTGTATAAGAGACAGCCGTATAACTGTCCTCTTTTTGTAACAAATTGTAATACTGTCTGGTCAGATCTAATGTATACTGAATCTGATGTTCTGGATTTTCTGGCTGAATCTGTTCATATTTCCATATTTTTTGATTCATTCTGTGTCCCAGACCATTATATTGATATTCTGCCTTTTTTACGATTCCACCGTACTCGCCCATAGAACTGCTCATCTGGTTAACCGCTTCAAACTCATGTACCCTTAGGATTTCAATCTGTTTCCATTCCATTACTCGTTTCTATATCATAAACAGGAAGTCTTTTTTCATTTTCTAATATAACATCAATCTGTTTTCCATTTCTTTCTACACCTTTTATTTCAGTTGCCTGTCCCAAATACCTCAGCTTTCGGTCACAATAGAAAATGCGTTTACGGTTCACTTTTAATATGTAGCGGTCTTCCATAAATAAGCCAAATATAAGTATATAAAAAACTACTACCAGAATATTCCAAATTATTTTTACTGCAGTATTACATTTCCCCACCATAGACGCTGCCAGTATGATAGAACCCAATGCATTTATCATTTCTGCCGCAAAGATCCATGTGATACACCTTCCCTTATGGATATGTACTTTGTACTTTTTCTCAGATTTTATACTTTCTTTTAATACAAGCAGCATCCTCGCAATGAAATACAAATGTAATAAAATCATTATTATGATATAGAATGCTTTATTTGCCCTTCGTTCTAAAGCATATGGCTTTCCATTTACTTCCTGAACCATTCCCATTTTACAATGGCGTAAGTAACTTACTGTCACCTGATCTCCTACCTGCACATATGGAAAATATGTCTTTTTTATGGAAACTGTCTTTTTCGTATTTTCGTCCTGTATTTTTGCCGATACTAATGCCCATTCTCCTTCAACCGGTCTGATTTTGTCTGTAAACTCTGTAATTGTGCCCGTTACCGTTTCGCCAGTTCCGCTAAGGTATTCCGGCACATCCAAAAGAATTGGTGGCCAAATTATAGAAAATACAACCATTACCACTGTTATAAACACACTACAGAAACCCATATATATTTTTCCGATTCGTTCATCCTGCATTTCAGTTTTTTCTACCAGATCATAACCAGAACATGCCTCAGCATTCATGTATGTCAAACATGTAATTATTACAATCAAAACCAAAGTGTATGCAATATAGACAATACTATTATAAGACAACATAACTATATTCCTCTTAACTTTCTATTCTTTTGATTTTTCTATGCTGCAATTTCAAACTCTTTATACACCGTTCTGTTACTGAAAATTACTTTATACTGATAACAACTGAAAATATTATCCGTATCCATCCCTAATCCATATGCCTCATTCAGTGCAAGTACAAGATCATTCGCTGTTATTTTCTGTCCATGTTTCCACCTAAAACATACCTTTGATTCACTCATTAAATACTTTCTCAACTATTTCCTACGATTCTCGCACATATCCACAATACTTTCTTTAACCCAGTTCATCCCATTTTGGGTGTATCCACCAACTACCACACTCAGGCAATTTAGTCCCGGATTTAACGTTTTACACCCTTCAACCCCACAGCTCTCATGATTTTCTGACAAATAATGAAACCAGCGTCCACCAAGATATTTTACAAGCTGATTTCCGAGAAATGCGGCAATCTCCATCAGTTCCTCTTTTGCATCCTCGTAATCACCCTGCTTTAATATTGCTGTACGTTCTTCTATTACTTCAAACCACCGGTCGATATTCTCCTCATCAAATCCTGTTACCACAATGCCTGTCTTTTCCATAAATTTTTCGCATAATTCATCATGATGAAAATAAACTTCCCGGTACATTTCGGCAGTATCCGGTTCCTCCAGTCCCTTACTTAACTCAACTAATATTTTCATCCCCTTTTTTATGAGAACATCTTTCATCTCACCCAACACCTGAATCAGTTCCTGTTCATTCCCATACTGCCAGTAACCACGTATCTGACCATTGGATACAATTCCATCCAGCATACTGGCTGATACCACATTGGTTCCAATTTTACTTGCATACTCCGAATTTTTTACATTTGTATATAACTCAAACGTTATCATGCTCTGGTCAAAACGATATGGATATATAGAGATTGTCTGAACTGCACCTTTCATATTTCGTTCAAATTTCCAGCTATCCCCATGATATCCTTTGTATTCAAATTTAAAAGGCGCTAGTCCTTCTCCGATATATGTTCTGACAAGTTGTCCTCTGTTTATTTTGTCGTTCATTGTTATTCCTTCCTTACTTTTAATATTTATTTACAGCTAATTCATGCTACAACTATTGTCCCTCTTCTTACCAGTAAATGCAATCACACAAAAAGAACTGCTGCACCTAAAAAAAGTGCACTTCCAAATGCAAAAATTCCTATCCTCTCTAAACCAGAATAATCCTTTTCCTGTTCTTTTACTTTTTCTGATGATGTAGCTGGTTTTTCTTGTGTTTTTTTCTTTCTATAATAATAGTTAATCAATCCATTCTCATATACATGATATACAATCTCCTTGTCAGGGTATTCCACACTTGGGATTATAACAGTATTAAAATATACGATGTCTGCTCTTCCGGTTCCTGATGGATTAGAAGCAATACTGCTTGTTATTCGATATTCTACCTGCCCTCCAGATATTTCTGTTTTCAAAAAATGTGTGATTACAATTATTTTTTCTGAATATTGTTCAAATATTTATACAGGTATTTAACAGGCTCTACATTGAAAATCTTATTTATCACATAACATAAGAAGATACACATTGGATCCAATACTAACATAAAGCATACAAACAATACTTTTTCCCCGAATACCATGTCATTATCTAATATCGCAGCTATTCCAAAAAACGTAAACCCTGCTGCAAATATAATTTCAACTATTATAAATAGTATTAAAAATATCTGGGCAAATGTAATTTTTCCCTTAATATTCAATTCTCCGTCCTTATGCTCTATACTCCATTTTGCAGTCGTTATATGCCGGTTCTCGGTTCCTTTCCATAAATATAGCATTTGCATATTATTTTTTGTTTTGCATACCATAAACCATTCTTTTGCCAATTGTACTTTACTGTCATTTTCCAGACTGTGTAATTCTATTTTTTGTTCTACTTTTCCTGCACTATCAACTGCCGTATTCCTTTTTTCCGTAGATACTTCTTCATCGGTGCGTGTCTCTTCTATCGTCTTTTCCGCCTTTTTTTCAGCCAACATTTTCTGTACATGTATTAACTCTTCTTTTGCCCGTGGTGTACCACATTCCAATTCAAATTTATTTTCACCCTTAAATCTGATCAAAATCCTGTCACTGTCATCTTCGACGATTTCTAAATCTTCTTTCTTCCCAAATCCTTCCTTCTGATACTTATGATATGTAACTACCCCATTATCGAAAATAAATAGTTTTTGATGTGTATACATTCCATTGATCAGTGCCAAAATATATTCAGCCCATGCAGAAATTTTCCATATTTTCTCAACCGCCTCCGTATAACCGCCGGTAAGAGAACCCACTAATACAAACAGACACACAGATGTTGCTAATGCCTGTACCAAAAGTAAAATCCAATATTCTCTTCCCCATAAATAGATTTCTGTACGCTTTCTTTTTATCTGCACCCTTTGGGTCAGGGCAAGTAACAATCTTCTTCCAGTAAGTACAAATAAGAAACATGCGACTGCTATCCAGATAAATGCAATTTCTTCCTGATGGTTTGACAATACCTCCCCTTGTATTCCAATAGATACTCCTGATAAAATTCTGGGTGTGTAAAGAATAACCGGCATATAGTACCCAGCCAGAATATAAATAAAAAATATCCCTAATATTCCAGCAAACCACTTAGAAAATATCCGGGTTCCTCTTGGCGATACCTCTACCTCTCTTTTGCTGTTTATATAAGTCTGAACCTCGAATATAACTCCGCCAAAAGCTTTACATAAGAGTATTATGCAAGCAATAAAACTAAACATTACCATACAGTAAAATACAAAACTATAATATACTACCATTTTTTTCACATTCATCATGGGCAATTGATGAAATATTCCCTCCTCAACTTCCTTTTATTTATTATGAAACATAGCATGACTACTTATTCACTTGCAGGACATCCTTCAAATATTTTTTTAGAAGCATAATCTGCTACAATATAAACACAACCTCCCGCAGAAAACCCTCCCAAATTTGAAAATGCTTGCCAAATATAGTACGACATTCCTGCTTTAACAGAGTCAATTCCATTTGCTAATCCAAGCTGATTATTTGCACCTCCCACCAAACCTTGTCCTATGCCAGTCATAGCCGATGTAAAAAGAATTTCCTCTTGTCTTTTATTTACACCATCATAATTATTTAATTCTTCAGTAATCATATTTCCAGCAAAACCACCAGCAAAATTTGCAATATAACCCATACCAGCTCCAGCTCCTGGAATTGCCGTCATGGCTCCCACAATTCCACCATTAACAGCACCTCCAACAACCCCATTAGCAAAACTTCCTCCTGTCATCATATTAGAAAGTCCACCCGATACTCCCCCTACAGTAGCTCCTACTGCAGTTCCTGCTAAAATAGCTCCTGCTACTCCACCTGTACACACTGATGCTACTGCTATTGCCGCAATTACAGTCACCGTTACAGCAATCTCTACTGCTTCCCTATGTTCTTTAACAAAATCAACTCCGGCATCTACTACATTTGATGCAGTTTCTTTGATTCCTTCTACAGCACTTTGTGCGGTATCTGAAACTGTCTCAGCAACCGAGGATAACGTACTTTTTATTCCCTCCCCGATATCTTTCAAGCTAGGCCACATACCATTCAAATCCACCAGATCCATTGGTCTGTTCCAGCAGTAATTGTAATGATTCATTGTGTACGGTACTGCAATATGTCCTTTTATGAAATCTTCACTGACAAATCTTCCAACTCCAGCATCATATCTTCTTGCCTGTGCAAAATACAGCCCTCCTGCACTATCCATCTGATACCCTGTAAAACCAAAGCTCTGTAAGGAATCCTTAAAGATATCTTTTGCCGTTCGGATATCATTACCAAATTCATCAAATCCATAGGTTTCCTCACTTCTTCCTGCTTCATCTGCAAGCCGCATCGGACTTCCCAGATCATCCTGAAAATAGAAGTGCTCCCTTCCTTCTTCTTCCATTCCCGTGACATTACCATCCCAAAAGTAGGTCTTCTCGACATTATTTTCTGTTTTCTGTAAAAGATTATGATACTGGCGGGTAAGATCAAGTGTATAGCGAATGGTCTGTTCCGGGGCTGCATCCCCTGCTGCAATGCTTTGCTCCATTCTATGTCCTAATCCGTTATACTGATATACTGCCTTTTTGATTTGTCCATCTGTCATTCCCATAGAGCTGTTCATCTGGTTAGCCGCATCGAACCCATATGCTCTCAAAACCTCTTCACCGCTTGTTACGGATAACAGATTTCCTCTGTGGTCATACGCATAATCTTTCGTTCCGTTTGCATTTGTTTCCTGCAACAGCTGATTTATCTGCTCCTTTATGTAAGATTTCTTCAAGTTTTCCTACCGCATTGTATCGGTAATCTGTATAATTTCTACCCGGCAGCTGCTTTCCAATGAGTCTTCCGGCTTCATCATAACTGTAACGAATTGTCTTCTCCCGCATTTCCCCAGAAAAGATTTTCATGGCTGACATCTGCATGGCTTCATTGTATTCATATACGGTCTTTTTTCCATCTGGATAAAGAACTGCCGTTCTCTCACCCATGCTTCCCCATTCATATACCACGGTTTTTCCATATGGATCTGTGACAGAGGCAATACGTCCTGCCTCATCCATAGCGATTTTTGTCGTGCCGAGCCAGTCTTTTACTTCCTCAAGCTGCCTTATGGCATTATAGGTTAAGGATACTTTTCTTCCATCCGCATAACAGATTTCCTCCACCTGACCATTTGTGCCATAATGGAAGGCAGTCTCATAACCATCTTTGTCTACTTTTGCCCTCATTTTTCCTGCCGGGTCATAAGTATAGCGTTCTATATCCCCTAAAGGGTCTGTCACGGTGGTCACATGACCTTCTTTATCCCAGGTATAGACTGTATTCTGTGGTTCTTCCCCATTGGTTCCTGTACAGCTTGTCTGTACCAGCTGTCCCATTGCATCATACTGATAAAATGTTTCATTTCCCAACGCATCTGTCACTTTTGCAAGATTGCCATTTGGAGTGTATTCATAACAGGTAACATTTCCCTTTTCATCTTCTGCTTTCGTTACACGTCCAAGTGCATCATAGGTAAAATATGCCACACCTCCTGCCGGATTTTCAATGGATGTGATACGGGCAAGACAGTCATAACTATATTTGTAACATTCTCCCGCCGTAGTGGTACGCTCTGTGAGGTTTCCCCTGGCATCATATCCATAGTGTTCTCCTGCACCATCCGGGTAACGAACACTCTTTAATCTTCCACCTTTTTCGTATTCATAAACAGTACTGCTTCCATTCGGATAGCAGATACGCTCTGCTTTTCCAAGTTCATTGTAGAATACACTTGTCGTTGCACCAGCCGCATCTGTAACACTTGTTCTTCTTCCTAAATCATCATAAATGTAACTGGTCGTCTGTCCGGATGCATTCGTCTCTCTGACAAGATTTCCCTCTCTGTCATATTCATACACAGTCCTGGCTCCATCCGGTTCCAGTACTTCTGTCAGGCGGTTTACGGCATCATAAAAGTAACGGGTTGTATTTCCTTCCGGATCCGTCATTTCTGTGCGGTTTCCAGCCGCATCGTAGGCATATTTCACTACTCCTCCCATCGGGAGTATCTGTTTTACAAGATGATTGTCACTGTCATAAAAATATTCCTGCTTTCCATGATCCGGCGCTGTGACCGAACAGATGTTCCACATTTTGTCATAAGTGAAATGTACCTGCTGTCCCTCTTTGTCTGTGTATGTTTCCACTTTTCCAAGTGGATTATAGATAAACTCTGCCGTATTACCATCAAAATCCCGGATTGCCGTGATTTTTCCACCTGCATTATAAGTGTATGCTCTCTGATTACCCATAGCATCGGTTACTGTTGTGACACGGTCTGCTGCATCATAGGTATAACGTGTCACGTTCCTATTTGCATCTACTGTCTTAATCACACGATTTAAGGCATCATAACCATAAGTTGTCACATTTCCGGTTACATCCTTTAACTGTACGATGTTTCCGCTTTCATCATATCCAATCTCCAAAACGCTTCCATCTGCATAAGTGATTGTTTCCGGTCTTCCTGCCCCATTATTTATCACGGTAATTCTGTTTCCGTACAGATTTTCCGTGCCGATCAGATTACCTTTCCCATCATAATGGTTTTTCAGACGTTCTTTTCCGTTAATACTTACACTGATAAGATGACAATCTGCATCATAGGTATAGTTGACCCTGCGTTTTAGGGCATCCACGGTCTGTGTGAGGTTCCCACGGTTATCATACGCCATTCTCGTCGTTCTGCCAAGCCTGTCTGTCATGCTGATACACTGGTTTTTTTCATTATAGAGATAATGCTCTTTTGTCCCATCCTCATAAATAGTCTCTGTGTTACGGTATCGTTCATCATGCACATGAATGATCTTACTTCCATTGCGCTCCGTGAGTGTGACACGTCGGTTTTTATCATCATAAGCAAACTTCATCATTCCACCATCTGGAAATTGCTGATGAATAATACGAAATCTTCTGTCATAGGTATTCTTAACAGATGTGACATGACGGGCATTTTCCACTTCCGTGATTCTTCCATTTTCCCCGTAACGATAGACATATTCTGCCCCAGATGCAGTTATTACTTTTTTTAGTTTTTCCTCCTCATACTGTAACAGCACACTTCTTCCTGTGTGGTCAGTTACTTTCTTAAGCTGCCCCATTTGATTGTAACAGTAAGTCAGGCTGCTTCCATTGTCCGTTTCTGCTTTTTTCAGCTTTCCATCTTCACAATAGAAAAAAGAAATACCTCTTCCATTTCTGTCTTCTTTTCGAAGCATCTTTCCTTCCTGATCAAAAGATATGTTCTCCTGCCCCGGATGCACGAGAATATATCCCTGTTCCGTTTCTTTCAGAAATTCCAGCGCCGTATTTCTCGCAATATATTCCTGCCCTTTTTTATCATGGTAATTTATCTGTCCATCCGCAAGACGTACACCGATGGTTCCATCCGCTTCTTTTTCAAGTGCAATCTGATAATTATGTAAAAAGCATCTGCCAAGCACACCTGTACGGCTGTCTTTGGAATTATAATAACGGTGGAAGGATAATGGTATCTCTCCTGCTACTTTTAAATCTTCGTGCTCATAGATGAAATTTCCAGTACTTAAGTTTACCGGATCCTCGCTGTTCATACAGCCTTCCGCTTCTGTTCCAAGCATTTTTTCTTCGATTGTTTTCTCAACAGTTGCCTTTGCATTCCTGATGTTCTCGACATCTGCATCCAAAACACCCTTCATCTTTCCCATGTCCATATTCCCACCATTTGGGTCAATGGTATTGGCAAGATCATTGATTAATTTTATGATGTCACTTCCACATACAGTCTGGCTGCCTGTAATACTGATATATCTGGTATCCACTGCCTGCACATTCGAAAAAATCTCTTCAATCTGTCTTTTGGTGGAATTATTTTTATCGAGGATTTTCTTATAATAGCATTCCACACTATTTACATATTTCTGAATATCAAGCCGTCCAAGCCAACTCTGAACATTCGGTTCTATGTTACTAAACCATTCTTTTACCTTGTCCCATGTTCCATTTGCCGTCACTTCATCAACATAATTTAAAAGCTTTTGTTTTGCTGCATCTGAAAAATCTCTTAGCATTGGTATCTTCTATCCTTTCTTTCTCTTTTCTGTTTTTCAAATAAACATTCATCTAAATAAACATATAAGACATTTTTTCTATCCCATTTAACTGTGCAAGTTGTCTTGCAGTTAACAATGGGGTACTCACTTCATCAATATATTCCCTGATGGAAAACTCTGACTGTAATCCCGACTGAACATATTGGTTGTCTCTTGTTTCACTGTATTTGTTACAAATGACCATGTATTTTTCATGATCTCCGAAATCAAGGCACTCTGTGATATAGCGCATTTTGTTCGTTGAGACATCATCCTGTAACGTAATAAGCATCACTTTATCAGAATCCTGCAGAAGCTGGATTCTCCACCTGCTGTATCCGGCTTCCACATCCACAATGATAAAATCATAATCCCCACTGTCTTTGGCTGACTGTATTAATTTCCTATATATCGTGAAATCAAGATTTCTTGCATCAAGCGTCGATGCAAACGGCGGTAAATATGTAAATCCTTCTTTCCGCAATGTAAAACGGACATCCTGATACATGTGCCCGGATTCATTTTTCATCGCCCGATATCCCTCATTGGGCATACCCGTCTTATTTTCAAGATAATAAGAAAAATCCTGCACAGACTCCGTATTTACATAGAGCACGCGCTTATGTTTTTCTGCCAGACATCTTGCAAGTCCGATAGATAAAGCCGTTTTTCCGGTTCCTCCGATCGCCGAATAGAAAGAAATGATCTGTGTCTTATGCTCCTGAACCTGTGAGCTTGTCAACCGGTCTCTGCTCTGATAGGTCAGTTCATTGAACAGTTCCCTGATTCCCAGATATTTATACACTCTGTTTACAGACAAATCCTCCGTACTCCCACTCTCATGTTCTTCTGCCAGCACACACAGATTGGAAATGTTATGTCTTTGAAGTCCTGCTGAATATAACGCCTCTGAGACAGCCAGAATTTCTACTGAGACAGGTGTCTCAAAACGTTGTTCAAAATAGACCGGATCAGATATGATTTCTAACTCTATCTGGTCATCAAATTCTTCCAAAAATTTTCTTTCCAGATTCTGCAGATACAACTCATCTGTATCTGCAATAATGATTAATGGCTTACTCATTTTTTTATCCTCGTACTATAAATTCTGCATTTGCAATTCTCAGCTGACTTCTGTCTGAAATAGGCTCTGGCACATTTGGCTGTATTCTTTTTCCATTAACATAAGTACCATTGGAGCTTCCCATATCCACTACAAAATAGCTACCATTCTGCCTTACGATTTTGCAATGAACTCTGCTGACCGCATTATTTCCTGTTATCACACCCTGAACTCTTTCTCTGCTTTTTCCTATCAGGAATTCATTTTCACAAACAACAAAGTGAAACTGCCCATCTATGGATTGTATTGATATCTGATTCATGTCCGGCATATCCACTATCTTTTTCTGCCCAATATTGGGATCTGCAGAAGTATTTTTTGTATTTCTATGCATTACAGGTTTTTCCGCCTGTATACGTGTACTAATGTCATGAAGTTTTAATGTTCCATCCTCCAACGCATCTATCACCTGACGCATTTTCGGATGATCCATCATTCCTATCCGTTCTATTTTCTGCACCAGCTGAGCCTTTATTTCATTGTCAAATTCATTTTTATTTTTATGAACACCCGTTATATTTACAGGCAAATAAATGATCTTCACATTATTCGTGCCAGACTCTACATATATATGGCTAAGGCGATTATCAATACATGCCATATTTAAAAATCCAAGATTTTCAATCTGAATTAAAGCTTCGAGCAAACTGTGAATCGCATTTAAGATCGTATCCATATCCGAAGATGCAATGTAATCCTCCAGTGATGTATATTCTCTTGTGAAATAAATTAGTTTTATTTTTCCATTATATTTGATTCTATGACACCTTAACAGGTTGGCATTTTCCTGATTCTGCATCACTTTATAGCCAACGTCATAAAAGATCTCATTATTTTCCAATAAGTAGGCAGTGTCTTCAGTGTCTTGAATTTCTGTCAATTTATCTGCAAAGTACTCGTCCATTTTTTCACTTCCTAATCAAAATAAAATGTAAATTCTTCATCTGCAATCTGAATACTGTCATGATCCGAAAGCACATAAGAATTTTCAGCATCCAGCATTTCTCCATTCAGATATGTATGGTTCGTTGAACCTTTATCCATAAGATAATAAGTTCCATTTATCCTGTCTCTTATACACATCTCCGAGCCCACGAGACGGACTCCTATCT
>ENA-OXQY01000370-OXQY01000370.1-human-gut-metagenome-genome-assembly--contig:-NODE-370-length-11180-cov-8.346427_pt1 | contig 11180 bp, 9 predicted proteins | sample MGYA00249588_ERZ652575 | MGnify/ENA primary metagenome ERZ652575 (study PRJEB26925, sample SAMN05826562) | human gut metagenome | biome: ENVO:2100002; feature: ENVO:00000062; material: ENVO:00002003...
TTGTAGGAAATGGCGTGCGCCTGCTAATGATCCGGGCGGTGCCGGATGGGGAGAGCAATCCATTATTTGAGGAAACCTTTGCGCTTTTTAAAGACTATTATGGCGAACATTGCAATGATAACACAAAGCCGTATGCAGGCGTTGTAGAGCTGATCGAGACATTGAAGAAGAAAGGTTATGCGGTCGCAATCGTATCGAATAAGATTGATTTTGCGGTCAAAGAATTAAACGACCTTTATTTTAAAGGAATCGTTCCTGTAGCAATCGGTGAAAAAGAGGGCATCCGCAGAAAACCGGCTCCGGATACTGTTTTTGAGGCATTGAAAGAATTAGGAAAAACGAAAGAAGAAGCGGTTTACGTTGGTGATTCTGACGTTGATATCGAGACAGCGAAAAATGCAGGCATGCCTTGTATCTCGGTTCTCTGGGGATTCCGTGACAAAGAGTTCTTAGCAGAGCACGGAGCAGAATACTACGCTGAGACGGCAGATGATGTACTAAGATATATAAAAGAGATGAAATAGCATCAGGGCAATTCTGTACGCAAACGTTAGACTAAAATTTACCCAATAATTGCAAAATATATCCCCCTGGGGAGCTTGCAGGACCGGACATTCCTAAAGTAAAATAGTCGGCATGGAGATGGATAACACCCTGACAGGTGGCAGATCTTACAAAAAGAAAATGGAGATTAGGAATGAAAAAGAGAATTTTGGTCATGCTGATGGCAGCAGCAATGATGCTTTCCATGGCAGCCTGTGGAAACGGCGCAGAAGAAAAGAAAACAGAAAATTCCGCTGGAACCGAAGCACAGGCAGCGGACGGAGCTTCGACACTTGTATATGGAAGTAATGATTACACGCGTATCAATCCGGCAATGGATGAGCATGGTGAGATCAATATTCTGATTTTCAGCGGACTGACATCACATGATGGTGAGAATCAGGTTGCTCCGGGGCTTGCAAAGAGCTGGGACTACGATGAAGATACTTTAACTTATACATTTCATTTAGAGGAGAATGTGAAGTGGCATGATGGGGAATCGTTTACAGCAGATGATGTAAAATTCACGATCGAGTCAATCATGGATCCTGATAACGGTTCCGAAAATGCACCAAACTACGAAGACGTAACAGCCATTGACGTGATCGACGATCATACGATCGCATTTACGCTTTCAGCACCGAACGTAGCGTTCCTTGACTATATGACAATGGCAATTCTGCCAAAGCATTTACTGGAGGGCGAGGATATGCAGGAGTCGGATTTCTTCCGCCATCCGATAGGTACCGGCCCATACAAATTAGACAGCTGGGATGCGGGACAGGCGATCACATTGGTAAAGAACGAGGATTATTTCAAGGGTACACCAAATATCGACAAGATCATTTTTAAGATCGTACCGGATGATAATGCAAAAGCGATCCAGATGCAGTCCGGAGAACTGGATCTTGCATTACTGACACCGAAGGATGCGAAGACCTTTGCAGATCAGGATGGTTACACATGTTATGATATGAAGACATCGGATTACCGTGGAATCCTTTACAATTTTAATAATGATTACTGGACAGCCAATAAAGACATTATCCCTGCCATCAATTATGCAATTGACAGACAGGCGATCATTGATGCGGTTCTCCTTGGACAGGGAATGACTGCATACGGACCATTGCAGCGTAATATTTATAACAATGAGAATGTAGAACATTATGATTACAATCCGGAAAAATCAAAAGAAATCATGGAGTCTGTCGGATGTACGATGGGTGAAGACGGATTCTACTACAGAGACGGCGAAAAGATCGGTTTCGTAATAAGTGTCGGAGCAGGTGACCAGGTACGGCTCGATATCGCCCAGGCAGCAGCACAGCAGTTAAAAGAAGTTGGTATTGACTGTACGGTAGAAGTTCCGACAGAGGTTGACTGGGGCGGACAGATGGCGTATCTGATCGGCTGGGGAAGTCCTTTTGATGCAGATGACCATACTTACAAAGTATTCGGTACAGATAAGGGCGCTAACTATAGTTCTTATTCCAACGCACTGGTAGACCAGTATCTGATTGAGGCAAGAGAGTCTGCAGATCCTGCGGTGCGTGCAGAGGCATATGACAAGTTTCAGGAAGAGCTGGCAAAAGATCCGGCATTTACCTTTATCTGTTATATTGATGCAAATTATGTGGCAAATTCTTCTATTCAGGGAATCTCAGCAGACACTGTTATGGGACATCACGGTGTCGGAATTTTCTGGAATGTTGCAGACTGGACGATCGGGAACTAGGAAATAACTGCCGGAGGCAGCAGAAGGAATTCACTATGGAAGAACAGAGCAGAACATATATATTGGAAGCTTCAGATTTATCGGTCAGTTTTGAAACGGACGCCGGTGAAGTACAGGCAGTCAGAGATGTAAGCCTCTCCCTGAAAGAGGGAGAGGTTCTTGCGATTGTGGGAGAGTCCGGCTGTGGGAAAAGCGTCCTGTGTAAAAGTCTGATGAAAATGCTTCCGGGGAATGCCAGAATAAAATCAGGAAAAATTCTGGCAAATGGAATCGATATTACCGGGTACAAAGAGCGTGACATGGCGAAATTGCGTGGAACGCTTTTTTCCATGGTATTTCAGGATCCGATGACAGCATTAAATCCGACGATGACAATTGGCAGACAGATAGAAGAAGCAATTAAAATACACAATCCTCATATAAAGCGTGATGCATTAGAAAAGCGTGTCATAGAGCTGATGGGATTAGTCGGTATCGATCAGGCAGACGAGCGGAGGAATTTATACCCGTATCATTTTTCGGGAGGCATGAGACAGCGCAGTGTGTTAGCAATCGCACTGGCAGGAAATCCGTCTATCCTGATCGCAGATGAGCCGACAACAGCGTTAGATGTGACGATACAGGCACAGATTTTGGATCTGTTCCGCGATATCCAGAAGAAAATGCATACCTCAACTATTTTTGTGACGCATGATCTGGGCGTTGTCGCAAGAGTTGCGGACCGGGTGGCTGTCATGTATGCAGGGAAAATCGTGGAACTTGGAACAACAGAGGACATTTTTTATGATGCAAGGCATCCATATACATGGGGGCTTATGCAGGCACTTCCGGCGTATGCAAAAGGGAAAGAGATGCTGCATGCGATCCCGGGAATGCCGCCGGTATTGATCGATCCTCCCAGGGGGGATGCGTTTGCATGCAGAAATGAATATGCACTTGCAATTGATTATGAAAAAGAACCGCCAATGTTTAGAATATCGGACACACACCATGCGGCAACCTGGCTGCTGGATGAGAGAGCACCTGAAATAAAACCGCCTTCGCCCGTATGCAGTTCCTTTTTGGCAGAAGGAGATCAGAGAGAAGGATGTGAAGAAACAGCGGAGCGTAAAAAGACTTCTATGGTGGAAGAATGTCAGAATGATGCAGAAAACAGGGAGACTTTAGTGGCTGTAAATCATCTCACGAAAAGCTTTTCCATTGGAAAAAGAAATGTGCACAAAGCTGTAGATGATGTGAGTTTCCGGATTTATAAGGGTGAAGTTTTTGGACTGGTAGGTGAATCCGGTTCCGGAAAATCAACTGTGGCAAACTGCGTGATGAATTTATGTAAACCAGATAGCGGAGAGATTTTATATAAGGAAATTGATACCTGCTGCAGTAAGGAGTTCCGGAAAAATAAAAAAATGCTTCAGTGTGAGCGGCAGATTATTTTTCAGGATTCCACTTCCAGTTTAAATCCGAGAATGAAAGTGAAGGATATTCTGTCAGAGCCTTTCCGGATACAGCACATCACACCGAAAAGAGGGACACTTTCAGCGGAGGCAGCATTTCAGCTGAAGTATGTTGGATTGGATAATTCCTATCTGGAAAAATATCCTTCGGAGCTCTCAGGCGGACAAAGGCAGCGTGTTGCAATTGCGCGCGCAGTAGCGATGGAACCGGAACTGCTGGTCGCAGATGAACCGATCGCATCCTTAGACGTATCCATTCAGGCACAGATCGTGAGTCTGTTCCGGCATTTGCAGAAGGAACACGGGTTTTCGTTTCTGTTCATTGCACACGATCTTTCCATGGTACGTTTTTTGTGTGACCGGGTAGGTGTGATGTATGACGGCAAATTAGTAGAAGTAGGAAATGTGGAGGATATTTTCAGACATCCGAAGCACCCATATACGAAGGCATTGATCGAGTCGATCCCAATTCCGGATCCACACAGGGAGCGGCAAAGAGCAAGAGAGAAAGAACATGAGTAAAAAAGAGATTGGTATCTATATAATAAAAAAAATATTGCTGTTTCTGGCAAGTATTTTTTTGTTGTCAGTGATCGTATTTTATATTTCCAGACTGGCGCCGGGAGATCCGCTTGTCTCTTACTATGGGGAAAGAGTGGAAAAAATGAGCCCCGAGGAACATGACTGGGCGATGGAGAAGCTGGGACTGAACGAGTCTGTTTCTGTTCAGTATGTAAAATGGCTTTCGAATGCATTTCATGGAGAATTCGGCATCTCCTATAAATACAAAATGGATGTGCTGGAAGTGATTTCCGGAAGAGTCGGAAATACAATGCTGCTGGGCGGGATTGGCTTTGTGCTTATTTTTACACTGGCGTTGTTATTGGGAATTTTGTGTGCATGGCACGAAGAAAAATGGCTGGATAAAATCATATGCCAGGTCGGAACGGTCACAAGCTGTATACCGGAGTTCTGGTTTTCACTGGTACTGATCCTTTTCTTTGCAGTTGAGCTTCATATATTGCCAAGTTCCGGCGCCTACACGATCGGAAAAGAGAAAGATACTGCTGACAGGATACAGCATCTCATATTGCCGGTCACAGTTGTGGTGATGGGACACCTATGGTACTACGCTTATATGATCCGCAATACGATTTTGGAGGAAGTGCGGGCAGATTATGTGCTGCTGGCGAAATCAAAAGGGCTAACAAAAAATAAGATCCTTTTCCACCATTGCCTCCGTAACATTATTCCAAGCTATCTGAGCATTATGGCGATCTCGGTGCCTCATATTTTAGGAGGAACCTATATTGTTGAGACGGTATTCTCTTATCCGGGGCTTGGAACATTGGCTTATGAGAGTGCCAGATATAAAGATTATAATTTACTGATGGTTTTATGTATTCTTACAGGTATTGTCGTGGTTGTCTGCAACATGATCGCCCAGACGATAAATGAGAGGATCGATCCGAGAATACGTCAGTGACAGAAAGGAACCGATGATGGATACAGATTTTCAGATTGTGGGAATTAGAAATACAGAGGATCAGATTGTTAGCAGGCATAAAAAATGGTATCAGGGAAAACCGCTGATATCAGCGCTGCTGCTTGCGGTCATCCTGTCAGGCTGCCTGTGCTGTCATCTGATCATGACAAAAGATCCCGGCTATATGGATCTGGCACATTACAATGAGGCACCGGGAGGAGAGTTTCTCTTTGGGACAGATACGATGGGGAGAGATATTTTTTCCATGATCTGGTATGGGGGACGGATCTCACTTTTGATCGGAGTGCTTGCGACGTTTCTCTCTACGGTACTTGCAATTGTCTTTGGTGCAGTCAGCGGATGTGCGCCGGAGTGGGTGGATTCACTGCTCATGCGTTTTACAGAGATTTTCTTAAGCATCCCGAATCTGCTGCTGGTCATTTTATTGCAGGCAATCTTAGGAAAAGCCAGCATTTTCAGTATTTCGTTTATTATCGGGATCACGAGCTGGCCAAGTATCGCCAAAGTGGTACGCACGGAAGTAAAACAGATCCGAAACAGCGGGTATGTCATCGCAGCAAGATGTATGGGAGGAAGCTTCCGGCATGTCTTGTGGAAACACCTGACTCCAAATTTTGCTTCATCGATCATGTTTATGGTTGTCATGAATATCAGAAGTGCGATCATTGCAGAGTCAACCTTAAGCTTCATGGGAATCGGTCTGCCGCTAGAGCAGATTTCGTGGGGAAGCATGCTTTCAAATGCAGACAAAGCACTGATGACAAAGTCATGGTGGATCATTCTCATACCGGGTCTTTTTCTGACAGTCACGCTCATGTGCATGACAAATCTTGGAAATTATTTGAGAAAGGCTGTCAACCGGAAGGAAAGTTATCTGTAACTGTGTCAGTGCATACATGACTTTACAGTTGACAAGACAGTTGTAAAGTGATACTTTAAACAAGAATCTTAAAACCATGGTAATGAGAAATTTTGTCGTGATAAGGCAGAAAAATCTGAGAAAAGAGTGGATGATGGAATGGAAGTAATGCCTCACTTAAAACTGCGCGATGACCTCGGCATTCAGTATGCGATCCTTCCTGGAGACCCGGCAAGGGTGGAGCGGATCGCAGAACAGTTAGAGGACGTGGAGGAGTTAGAATTTAACAGGGAATATAAAAGCATTGCAGGAACTTACAAGGGAATCCGCGTGCTTGCAGTTTCTACGGGGATCGGCGGTCCTTCGACCGGAATTGCTGTGGAAGAGCTGGCGCGTATCGGCGTGACGCATGCGATCCGTATCGGAAGCTGCGGTGCATTACAAAAAGAGATCAGATTAGGGGATCTGATCTTAGTGCAGGGTGCGGTGAGAGATGAAGGAACTTCCAGAACGTACATAGATTCCATTTATCCGGCAATCCCGGATTTTGAACTGATGAATGCCTGTGTAGAGGCAGCAGAGGAGGAGCAGATTCCGGCGCATGTCGGAATGGCACGGAGTCATGACAGTTTTTACACGGACAGAGAGGACGAGATCGACGCACTGTGGGCCGGCAGAGGAGTGCTTGGCTGTGATATGGAGACGGCGGCGCTGTTTGTGATCGGAAAACTCCGGGGTGTGAAGACTGCCTCTATCTTAAATACGGTGGTGGAATACGAGGATAACCTTGAAGATAACATTAACAACTATACGGATGGAGTGAATGCAACCGTACAGGGAGAAAAAAATGAGATTCATGTAGCATTGGAGGCACTGTACAGGTGCTCCGGAAAATGAGGAGGACAACGTTATGAAGAACATTTTTAAAACAAAATTAAACACAGCAAGTCTGGTATTGATCCCGGCATGTATCGGTATCAATTACCTCGGAAAATTATTTGCTTCCGTATTAAAACTGCCGTTATGGTTAGATTCCATCGGAACCTGTATCGGTGGCGCACTCGGCGGACCGATCATTGGTGCGATCTGTGGAGCAGCCAACAACCTGATCTATGGTTTTACAACCGGTGATTCCATTACATTAGTGTATGCCCTCACAAGTCTTGGCATCGGTCTTGTCGTTGGTATTATGGCACGTCTCGGCAAAATGGAAAAAGTAAACGGTGCGTTACTGACTTCTTTAGCCGGCGGTCTTGCAGCAGTATTGATCTCCACTCCGTTAAACGTTATTTTCTGGGGTGGTACAACAGGAAATGTCTGGGGCGATGCAGTATTCGCAGCAACACAGGCAGCAAATCTCCCGGTTGTATTAGGTTCTTTCTTAGATGAAGTTGTTGTGGATGTTCCGGATAAGATCATTACGGTATTGATCGTGTTTGCGATTTTAAAAGGACTTCCGAAAAAACTTACTGCTCTTTATGATGTGAACGACAGTGTTGAGAGCTTAGACTAAGAAGTGAAAACATATTCTGATGGAGTGATTTAGATGAAAAGTATCAGCCTTTATGTGGATAAAGATACCTATTTGACCAGAATGCATCCGTTTACGAAACTGTGTTATATCCTGACAGCGGTCGCTGCATCGCTGATCACAGGGAAGTTATGGGCATTCGCTATATTCATTGGAATCAGTCTTGTAATGCTTATCAGTGGAAAAATCATGAAAAAGGTTTTTCCACTGATTGCTTTTTCATTTACAATTCTGATCACCATATTTTTGATCCATGGTTTATTTAATCATGAAAATGCAAACTTAATGTTTCAGTTAGGACCGTTAAAGTTCTATCGGGAAGGAATGATGTATGCGCTTCGCATCAGCTGTAACGTCTTGAATATGCTGCAGGCATTTGCGGTGTTTGTACTTACAACTAAGCCGGCAGAGCTGGTAGAGGATCTGGAGCAGGCCGGATTTTCACCGAAGATCGGATATGTCATCAGTTCTGTTTTTCAGATCGTACCGCAGATGAGTGGCACGATGAACACGATCATGGATGCACAGCGGAGCCGTGGGCTTGAGACGGAGGGAAATCTGATCACCAGGGCAAAATCTTTTCTACCGTTAATTTCGCCGGTTGTCATGAGTTCGCTCATCAACACAAGAGAGCGTGCAATCGCACTGGAAATCCGGGGCTTTGAGGCTGGGCAGAAAAAGACCTATCTCAGGGAAGGGAAAATGAAAACTTCCGACCGCATGTTATGTCTGGTGATGGCTGTGGTGATTGCAGGGGCTATCGTGGTGAGGATTGTGTTTTGAGTTGTTTATGGAAAAAGGAAGAATTATGGCATATATAAAGGTTGAAAATTTAAAATACCGCTATCCAAATACAACAAAGCTTGCGTTGGATGGGTTGGATTTTGAAATAGAAAAAGGTTCTTTTGTCGGGATCGTCGGGGAGAACGGAGCCGGAAAAAGTACGCTCTGTCAGGCGTTCAACGGTCTTGTTCCGGGATTTTTCAAAGGGGCTTATGGAGGAAAAGTTCTGATCGAGGACACTGAGGTGGCAAAAACGACTGTTTCAAAGCTGTGTCAGAAAGTAGGTCTGGTATTCCAGAATCCGTTCAACCAGCTCTCCGGTGCAAAAGAAACTGTTTTTGAGGAAATTGCATTTGGCCTGCAGAACTTCGGCGTGCCAAAAGAAGAGATGATAAGCCGTGTGGATGAAGTGATGGAACTGCTGGATATTGCAGCTTACAGGGACAGAAATCCGTTTGATCTGTCCGGTGGTCAGATGCAGAGGGTTGCGCTGGCAGGTATCCTTGCGATGAAACCGGAAGTGATCGTGTTAGACGAGCCTACCTCACAGCTTGATCCGGCGGGAAGCGAGGAAGTTTTTGCAGCGGTCGATAAGCTTGCAAAATCAGGGATCACGATCATTATGGTGGAACAGAAGCTGGAAAAGCTGGCAGAATACTGTGATAAGATTTTGCTGCTGCATCAGGGAAAGCAGATCGCATTCGATACGCCGGAACAGATTTTTTCCAGAGCGGATCTGCAGAGCTATGGGGTGAATCCACCTGCCTATACAAGAATCTGTCAGGCTTTTGGCGTGAAGAAAGAGAATGGATGTTATCCGGCTTCGCTTAAGGATGCGTTGGCGTTAAAAGATTTGTTTCCGGGGGAGGAAGCATTCTGCCCGGAAAAAATATTATTAGACAATAATAAAGATATGAAAAATAAGAATGGGCAGATGGAAGATTCTGTAACTACAGATGAAAGCATGAAACTGACTATAAGTTGTAAGAAAAATGTTTTTGACATCGAACATCTGGAATTTCAATATCTCGAAAATGTTCCGGTTCTGCAGGACATAAACCTTACAATTGACCACAGACCAACTGCGATCATCGGTCAGAACGGCGCAGGAAAAACGACTCTTGTAAAGCTGTTAAAAGGTCTGTTAAAGCCGGTGGGCGGCAGCATCTACTACGGTGGTAGCGACATGGCAGAAAAGACCGTTGCAATGTTGGCAGGGGAGATCGGTTACGTATTCCAGAATCCGGACGACCAGATTTTCAAATATCATGTGATCGATGAAGTCATGTTCGGACCGCAGAATATCGGAATGACAAAAGAGCAGGCAAAGGAAAAAGCTGTTGCAGCATTAAAGCTGGTCGGGCTGGAACAGCTTGCAGACGAAAATCCTTATGATCTGGAATTGTCAGAGCGGAAACTGGTTGCGATCGCTTCCGTTCTTGCGATGGATACAAAAGTGCTCATTCTGGATGAACCGACGATCGCGCAGGACTGGAAGGGCAGAAAGATCATTCAGAAAATGATCCGGGATCTGAGCAGTCAGGGAAAAACGGTTATTGCGATTTTACACGATATGGATTTTGTGGCAGAGAGTTTCGAGCGTGTGATCGTTATGGCGCACGGAAAAGTGCTCGCAGATGGCACAAAAGAGGAAGTGTTTGCACAGAAGGATGTTTTGGAGCAGGCAAGGATCGACCAGCCGTATCTGACAAAACTGTGCCAGCAGCTTGGGTACAAGAAGCTGTATTTTTCACTGAAAGACTAGTACATCGAATAATAAGTTTCTGATACATTGACGCCGGATGATTGTTTCATATGCAAGGTGTCAGTTATTTATTATTCGGTGTACTAGGAAGAAGTGCAATTATAAGAAAGAGGATATTTTATAATTAAAAAAGAAAATTGGAGGTTTACATAATGAGAAATTTATTAGTAGTGGTAGATATGCAGAATGATTTTATCGATGGCTCACTCGGAACAAAAGAGGCAGTGTCTATCGTGGATAACGTAATCGCAGAGATTGCAAAGTATGACACCAAAGACATTTTTGCAACAAGGGATACACACCCGGAAAATTATTTAGAGACTCAGGAAGGAAAAAATCTTCCGGTTGTGCACTGCGTGAAGGGAACAGACGGATGGCAGATCAATGAGAAAGTGAAAACTGCATTAAAAGACGCAGTAGTGATCGACAAGCCAACGTTCGGTTCAAAAATTCTTGCGGAAGAGATTACAAAAATCGCAGAGAAAGAAGATATCACCGTTACATTGGTCGGACTTTGCACCGACATCTGTGTTGTCTCCAATGCAATTTTAATTAAGGCATATCTGCCGGAGATCCCGGTCAAAGTCATTGCTTCCTGCTGCGCAGGTGTCACACCGGAAAGCCATGAAGCAGCATTGGCTACAATGAGAATGTGTCAGGTGCAGGTGGAGTAAATTCTTGGAGAGCCAAGGCAATAATCGCAATGTTATAGAAAATATATGCAATGTACACTGAAAAAGTTCAATGCTAAAATCCACTTAAAATCATGATTTGAAAATGTTAAACAATGTTTTTAGGAGGAATTACAATGAACGAAGCAACGAAATATAACCGTGCGAAAACATGGCAGATCGCATTGTTTGCATTAAATATGATGTCAACAAATATGTATCTGTTTTTAATGATGTATGTATCTTACTATGCAAATGGAATTTTAGGAATGTCGAGACCGTTTCAAGTTTTGTGTAAACGTTAAAAACTGATATAAGATTTGTGAATA
>ENA-OXQY01000371-OXQY01000371.1-human-gut-metagenome-genome-assembly--contig:-NODE-371-length-11176-cov-5.390702_pt1 | contig 11176 bp, 7 predicted proteins | sample MGYA00249588_ERZ652575 | MGnify/ENA primary metagenome ERZ652575 (study PRJEB26925, sample SAMN05826562) | human gut metagenome | biome: ENVO:2100002; feature: ENVO:00000062; material: ENVO:00002003...
GGCAGCGTCAGATGTGTATAAGAGACAGATAACAACCAGCGTCAGCTGTGGACAAAATGGTCCGGTTGGCTTCATCATATACTTGATAATATCCAACGCACCATGAAAAATTCCTCCAACCACCGGTCCAAACAGATAATCAATGATACCATTTGGAATACTGGAAAAACCAATCCGAATAAACTGCCCATATTCAATGGAGAAAAATCCTAGAATGACAGCAACTGCAGCAAGCATTGCCATGGTAGTGATGGTTCTTACCGCTTTTAATTCACGGAAAGAATCGGTGAACAAAGTAACGAATTTTTTCATAAAAAAATTACCTCCTTTGCAGACCTCACCGTACTACAACTGGAGATAATATTATCTTCGGATGCAGCGGGATGCGACTCATGTACCGCAAGATTCTCTTTTCGTCCGGGTGACAACTCCCTGTTCATCCGGCACTTAACGCACATGTGTCTACTCTGCTTTAAACTATTAAATTGCAACGACCTAAGTATAACACAATGAAAAAGAAATGCAACTACATTTTTCCATTTTATGACAAAACGCCATCTGTCACACGTTTTTACGTGGAACAAATGGCGTTATCCGTTATTTTATCCGTTTGATTTACGTTCCCATACTTGCAAACAGCGCGGCTATCTCATCCGGGCTTAATGCCTTATTGGGATCTGCCGGTTCTTCCGGCTGAAGAGGTGCTTCTTTTACGGCTTCCGGCTCTTCAATCGGCTCCGGAATATCCTCCGGTTCCACTGTTTCCTCGGCAGGTTCCTCAACTTTATCCGCATTGTTATCGTTGCCCATATTCGCAAACAGCGCAGCTATCTCATCCGGGCTCATGGAACGGTTTGGATCTGACAGATCCGGCATCGGTGGAAGTTCTTCCTCCGGCAGGTTCTCATCATCCGCTTCATCAACAATCGCATCCTCCGGAATCGGATCCGGCTCTACCAGTTCTTCTGCTTCCTCAATGGCTTCTTCCGGATCCGGCGGGATAATCTCATCCGCTGCCATGACTGGAGGCTCTTCCTCCGGCTTTAAATCCTCCTCTTCCGGTATATCCGGCAGAATCTCCGGTTCCATATCTTCTTCCGGCTCCAGCGAAATCTCCGGTTCCAGGCTCTCCTCCAGATCCGGCAAAATTTCCGGTTCCGGGTTTTCTTCCAGATCCGGCGAAATCTCCAGTTCCGGCTCCATACTTTCTTCCGGCTCTGGTGAGATCTCCGGCTCTACCGGTGTTTCTTCCACATGATTCTGCGGTGCCGGCTGTGGCTCTACAGGTGTTGCCACAGGTACAGAAACCTGCGGCTGGGAAACAACCACTTTCTGACTGTTCATAATGGTCTGATTCAGGCGCAGTTCCATATCTTTCATTGCAATAATGATTTCCTGCAGCTTTGCGGCTATCTCTTTATCCTGTGAATGTTCCTGTTCTTTTCCATCCTTCTGCACCGAAGAAATTTCATCCTTACAGGCTGAAAGAATCTCATCCTTATAAGCACCCGCAACTGTACCGAACCCATCCATTCCTTTCTGGAACGTATCAAACCGGTCCAGCAGCTGTTCGTATGAATTCATCAATGCATCGGTATTCTCATGGGACCGCTTGATAATTACTTTCGCTATTCCCTTCTGTGCATTGACAATTTCCTCTGTCGGAATCTTAGATGCCTCTTCCATATATGCAAGCTTCACCGATATTTCCTCAAAATATTTTTTCAGCATGAGATATGATGCCTTTTCCGACTTGAAAATACTCTCATACTGTTCCTCTCTCCGGGCATATTTTGTCTCATATACTAAAATCACGCCTCTGATTGCAACATACAGGCATATCAGATCTGCTGCTGCCAAAACAACCAGAACAATAAACATCTTCGGGAAATTGACTATGGCATACAACTCTGCCATAAAAATAAACGCAAACAAAAGTATCCCGAAAATCATCTGCATCCTTGCTTTCGAATCTTTATTCTTCATATGATACCGCTCCTTCCATGAGCCTGCTATTCTAACCACTATGCAAAATAAGCTCTAGTATGTTATATTTTACCATATTGTGTCGATTCTCACAAGGTTTGTTGTTTATTTCTGCCTTCTATAATACGTCATTTACAATCTGCTCTGCTGTCAGATGATTCTCTTTTAATACCTCATTTACATCATACCGGTCAAGGAATTCTTTTTTCAATCCGTAATTATAGACTTTCATATCACTGCTTCCATAAAATCTTGCGATTTTTTCTCCGAAACCACCATTCAGGATGCCATCTTCCAGTGTAACTACCGTGTCATGGTCTGCCTTCAGCTTCTCCAGCAGTCCCTTATCCAGTCCGGTAATATAATACGGGTTGATTACCGTTGCATGAATACCTTTTTTCTCCAGCATTTCTGCGGTCTGCAGTGCCAGGGAATAAAATGTTCCGAGTCCGATCAGTGCAATTTTGCTTCCCTTTTCCGTTACCTCATAGGTGTTGAGCTGGCTCCAGTCTTTTGTGACTTCTCTGCCATCCGAAATCATGTCTCCGCCCGGAAGTTTGATCGCAACCGGCATTTCTTTTTGCTCCACGCTCCAGTCAAGCATTGACAGATATTCTTCCTTTGTTGTCGGTGCCAGATAAACCAGTCCCGGGATATTGGAAAGCATCGGAATATCCTGCAGTCCCAGATGGGTAACATCCGTCATGCCAAATACCGATCCCGTATACACAACAATCGTTGCCGGATTCCCGTCAATACACAGATCCTGTGAAATCTGGTCATACGTCCTCTGGATAAAGCTGGAATACACACCGTATACCGGCTTTCCGCCACCTTTGGCAATTCCGGAAGCAAGTGCTACCGCTGTCTCCTCCGCGATTCCCACATCTACAAACTGCCGGCCGGCCTGTTTCCTTTTCTCCTGCGTAAATCCGAGAATCGTCGGGGTTCCGGATGTAATTGTAACAACTGTCGGATCCTTTTTCATCTTTTCAATCAGATATTCACAGGTCACCGAAGAATAATCTTCCACTTCCGGAAAATGGGATTTTCCGGTCTCAATATCAAATGGAAGATGCCAGTGCCATTCTTCCTTATGCTCTTCTGCCGGTTTATAACCTTTTCCCTTTAATGTATTAATGTGGACAACAACCGGTTTCTTACTGTCTTTTACCTGTTTGAAAGCCCCGATCAGCTCCCTTAAGTCATTTCCATGATCCACATAGACATAATCAAGTCCCATGGCTTTAAATAAATTGCACTCTGCCTGTCCGTTTGTCTCGCGGAGTAATTTCAGATTTGAATAAAGTCCTCCATGGTTTTCTGCAATTGACATATCATTGTCATTTACTACAATGATCATGTTGCTGTCTAATTCTGCCGCAAAATCCATTCCTTCTAAGGCTTCTCCTCCGCTTAAAGAACCGTCTCCGATAATTGCGATCACATTTGCACTTTCCCCACGAAGATCCCTTGCCTTTGCCAGACCGCATGCCAGACTGACGGATGTAGAGGTATGTCCGACCGTAAAATGGTCATGTTCACTTTCCTGCGGACAGCTGTATCCCGTCACGTCATCGTAATGTTCTTCATATAAATAGGCATCTTTTCGACCGGTCAGCATCTTGTGCGGATAGGTCTGATGGGAAACATCAAATACCATTTTGTCCTTTGGGGACTCAAAAACATAATGCAGTGCAATGATTGCCTCTACCATGCCAAAATTCGGGCCAAAATGCCCGCCGTGAATACTTGCCCTCTTTAATAATGCATGACGCATTTCTTCTGCGAGAGCTGTCATCTCTTCTATATTTAATTTCTTCACATCTTCTGGTCCGTTAATCTTTTCGATATACATATAATAAATTCTCCTTTCGATTTTATCTATCATAATATACCATTTAAAGTTAACTTTAAGTCAAGTATTTTTTATTTAATTTTCAACTTTTTGCTTCAAACCCTCAATTGCCTGAGCCACTATACCTGCGTTCTTAAAAAGATGTAAATATTGTAATGATAAAAGGGGCAAAAGGTATCATTTCCCACTGAAATGCAATTTTTATGTCATTCGCATTTCTTGCGATCCGCTTGTTGTTCCGATATAATTATGCTATGATTGTGCTTTGATTGGAGGAAACCATTTTGAGCGAATATTATAAGTTTTTTCAAAATAAAAAATGTGAATATTTTCCATGCCATAAAGGAATTCCGGAGGAGGACTTTAACTGTCTGTTTTGTTATTGTCCCCTCTATACACTCGGGAAATCCTGTGGTGGAAACTGTGAATATTTAAAAAATGGTATCAAATCCTGCATAAACTGTGGCTTTCCCCATCACCGAAAGAACTATGATAAGGTCACGGGCCGCTTTCAGGAAATTGCAGCCGTTATGGCAGCTTCCGATAAGGAGGATGTATCCCATGAAATGTAAACTTACTCCCGGATTATCCTCCGGTGACTGGAACGAATTTTGCAGCCGTTTCCATTTCCCTCCGGATGACCTGCCCCATATTCAGGCAATTTATACGGCACTTCTTCCCCTGGTTGAATCCTATGCGTATTACTCTCTGGATCAGGATTTAGACGGGGTTTCTCTGCCTCACTATGCCTATGGGTTTGTGACGCTTGGAAACGGAGTGGATGAACTGTCGGAATTATATCTGAACCATGAACAGATCCAGGAGGCTTACATTGTGGACTGCATCAGCCTGATGCTTTTGTCAAAGGCTTATGAAGAATTTGCACATGTGGTAGAACGTCAGAGCCGCCTGTATCTTGCAGAATTATCTTTTCTGGGAGATACCTATTCCCTTAACCTGCTCCCACAGATTTATGGGCGGCTTGCCCCGGATGGTATCCAGCTTACCGAGGGGCAGATGCTCCGGCCGCTTAAGACAGCAACGCTGATCCTGCATCTGGATACAACAACACACACCAATCTCAAGCAATTGTGTAATACGTGCGCAAACTGCCGGAATTTTTCCTGCCCGTCGAGAAAGGTCACGGCTCCGCATTTGCCGCATACTTATGGGGCCATGCAGATATTCCATACAAAATAATTATTTTTCAATAGAATGGTAAGGTTAAATTTGACATCCTGGGTCTCTTCCGGCTGTGTGGAAACCCAGTAAGGATGTTGGATGTAATCGCATGATGCAGGTTGTTGCTGTATTTGTAGATTGTTTTCCCTTTATCCGTGGTTCCCATTTTGTCGATCCAGTATGGGTAGTAGTCCAGCTGGTCTTTGGTAGGGGCGGTTATTTTTTATGGTTAGAAAAGATCATTACGATCAGATTGATAATAGCAACAATCAAATTCACCGCCTCCGGTAAAAACAATTCCGGCTGATTTGGAAAATTCCGTAGTGCACATTCGCTTTATTTCTTGTGTATTTTTGTGTATTTTAGTTGACTTTTGTGTAATATTGTGTATGATATAATTAAAGGAGGTACATAATGAATCCAAGGCAACAAACGATTAAACAACTCAGTGCTTCCGGTTATGAATTGAAACGCCACGGTGCTAATCACGACATTTACTACAATCCGCAGACACACAGCACCGTACCTGTCAAACGACACGATTTCAATGAAAACGACATGAAGTACATCTTCAAGGAAGCCAATATTAGCAGGATGCATTAAATATGTTTCCTGCTTCCAAATAGGAGGGTTACTATGAAATATATTTATACAGCTTTGTTTACACCTATCGAGGACGGATCCGGATACTACGCAAAAGTCCCTGATCTTCCTGGATGCATCACTACTGGCAATAGTCTTTCTGATGCAATTGACCAAATTACCGATGCAATGAGCGCATGGCTTGTTGTTGCAGAGGATGAAGGCGAACCGATTGCTCCTCCATCACCACAGGAAAAATTAAGTGTTGATGCCGGCACAATCTGTTCCCTGATTTCCGCAGATACCATTGAATATCGTGCCCAGACAGATACTCGCGCCGTTCGAAAAAATGTTTCTCTTCCAGGTTGGATGGTCCGTCTTGCTGACAAGCGCGGAATCAACTGCTCACAAGTCCTTCAGGATGCCTTACGAACACTTCTTGATAACTCCACTATCGCACATACTCATTAACATTATCCCTTAAAAACCAGTTATCCATATGGGTAACTGGTTTTCTCATAAAACAAAAAATGCCTCTCCATCAACCATAACACGGTTATTTACTATCTTGAAATCTGGAGCATCCCTGCCTATAACCATAAATATAAAAACGAGCAGCGAAACCGGATTTCCACCAGTCTGCTACTCGTTTGATGATTATAATATTTTCTTTTCTTGTGCCATTGCAACCAGTTATCGGACAAATGGCAGGAACGTAATGCTATACTTTATTTTCCAAACCGGCTGATTTCTTTCGCATATGATATTTCCGTTTTTCCTCATACATTTTCTCATCCATATGCATTAAAAAAGTTTCTGCATCATCTTCTGTCCCAAATTCCGTGTATCCCATAGAAACACTTAAATGAAACGGTTCTATTCCGGATTCATTAAACCGGGACAGATTATGGTTAATCTCCTCCATTGTCGCTAAGACACGCTCCGTATCAACACCTGACAGCAGCACAATAAACTCATCTCCCGCATACCGGATTGCCATACCATCATCCGGTATGGATCTGATGAGTATATTTCCCAACGTACAAATAGCCTTATCGCCCGTACTATGACCTAAATTGTCATTAATACACTTGAAATCGTTTACATCCATCATGATTCCATATAAGGATTTATGGCTTGCAATTTTCTTTTCCGCAAGCACCGCATTAAAATATCTCCGATTATATAATCCGGAAAGCTCATCCATATACAAACTCTCTGCGTATGACTGCATCTGCACAAATATCAATGCAACCGCAACCAGCACCCATGATGATGTAATTCCATAAAAAAGGAACTGGAGAACTACACCTGCAAAACAAGGACCAACGAAATAGATCACCGGGAAAAAATTCAGGTTAACCCCTTGTTTTTTGGAATGATACACCAGATAGATACTGTAAGCAAAATATATGACAAGCGAAATATATCCCACCAGCACACCGGCAGTTCTCTGATATACATTCTCCCCGGATATTTTAAACATAATCCCTGTTCCAAACAGATTACATAAAACCATAATTACTTCTACCAGCCAGGGAAATATCTCCACTCCTGCTTTTTGAACCATTCTTTTATAATTTCGATAGATACGCAATTCCACGTACATACACCAAAGCATACCCATACTGACTGTCCCTATAAAGCATATGCTGTTAGAGATATAATTAATCTGCCGGCTGCCAGTAAACTGTTTTCCATCTACGAGAAAAGCAATGGTTTCAGACAATGCCCCCACTAAATTTACGATTGCTATTCCATCATATATTTTATCTCCCACATGAAGGCTCTCTCTGTTCTTTCGTCTACAAAACAAAAGGAACCACATCATTAACACGGTCAAGCCGTTTGCCATTAATATTTCTTCTAAAACGATGATTGTTATCCCCTCCATCATTCACGGTATGAACTCATTTTTACTAAAATGAGCTCTATCATTATACCAAATGAAAACCGGTTTTTGTCTTTTTCGACATGAATTACAGTTTTTTTAACGTGAACGATGATTTTTTATGTTTCATCATTTTTCACAGCCTACTGCAACTGTGAAAAACCCACGGCTTACAAAGTTAACGGTCTTTGTATCGGAATCATAATAAGATCCCGGTATCTTAACTGCTGCACCGTATTTATCAATTTTATATGCAAAAATCTTTTTGTCTTTTTCCTTTTTCGAAGCATTATAGGAAACAGCGACCCTGATCCGTCCCTTTTTCAGGACAGACGACTGCTTTTTCTTTATTCCTGTGACGGAAAAATCATAAATTGGACGTTTTCCAATAATTTTCCCCGCCCTGGCAGAAAGATTTTTCTTGTCAGCCTGTTTCATTTTGATAACCACAGCTGTATTCATCTCTTTCTTTAATTCTTTTAATGCCTTCGAATCAAAGGTAAGATTTACATTGCCACCATTGACCTTCCATTCTTTTACATTCTTTTTGACAAGTAAATTTACCGCCTGCTTATCCATTTCAAGATGCAGATTCTTCCAGTTTTTAGCTTTTCCTGTATCAAAAGTTATTTCAACAGACAGGTCTTTTATCCTGCCACCCTGTTCTTTTTCTGCCTTTGTAATTTCTTTTTTCAAAACTGCTGCAATATTCTTCACTTTGACCGTATTATTTTTAACTGCAGTTTTTGCTTTGACATTAATATCCTTAACAGAAACGGACGTATCTGCTGCGGGTGGCGGTGTCACATTCCCCGGTTCTTCTTTTGCATGATCCGGTGCCGGTAATGTGCCGGAATCCGGTGAAACATTGCCAGATGATCCGTCCGTGCTTCCACCGGCATTTTCTCCGGAACCTCCACCGGAGCTGCCTCCGGAACTTCCACCAGAACTTCCGCCAGAACCTCCACTTGAACCGCCTCCGGATATTCCGCCGGAACCTCCACTTGAACTGCCTCCGGAACTTCCACCAGAACCGCCCCCGGTCTGGGAATGATCTGCCGTTACACGGACCTGACAATCTGCCTTACTTCCTGTATAGTTGCCATTCCCATTATAACATGCGGTGAACGTATATGTTTTCGTTTCATTCGGAAGCGTTGCCATCCAGTGATCCGTTCCCTTTTCTTCTAATGTGATCCCGGAAACATCACAGGTTACTTTTATCCCGGCATCTTCCGGAATCCCCTGTCTGCAAAGCTGTAATTCTACTGTCCCCGCACCTTTGACCGTATCGGTTTTTGCAGTCAGCTGCATGCTGGTGGAAGCCTTTTCGATTTCCAAAACAGCCTCCCCGTATGTTGGAATAAAAGATGCCTTTTCCGCTTTAAAATAAATCTTATACTGGCCTGCTTCTGTGTAAAATGGCATCTCCGTTTGTGTATACGATCCGTTTTCTGTCAAACTGTAACTGATTTGTACACCATCTTCCTGTTTGATATCAAATGTATGGGGTTTTCCATCATAAGTTACGCGGACAGGTACGGTTTGTATTTCCGGCATCTCACTGTTTTTCCGGTAATAATAAGTGATCTCCTGGCGATCCTCTGTGATGTTTATTTCTTCCTGATTTGCACTGTTTCCTACACATGTATATCCATATAAATCCGGACTTCTTAACGTATACGCAGAATTCTTTGGTACATATACAGTCGCGGGTGCCGTATCAGGCACTGTTGTTTCGGTTCCGTCTTCGTTTTGCAGCATATAACGAATCGTTACGGTACTCCACGCCTGTCCTGCCGTCTGATTGTCAGCCAGAATTTTCCCAGTGTCCTCATCTATGATCTTTCCTTCCAGTCTGTCCCCGGAAACCAGACCAGTTACCGCAGGAAGTGTGACAGAAAGGGACTCTCTGGCAGCATCCGGATCATACCAGTTACTGTGTGGCGGAACGGTATATGTTTCTTCTTTTTCATATTTGACTGTATGGTCTGCTCCAATAATGCGGAAAGTAATCTTCAAATGCTGTTTGGCATCCACTATATTTTGTACGACTGTACGGAATTCCAGATCCTTTCCATTTGCTTTTGTGATATTTGTCTCATCGATCCGGTATTGGTCACTATCCCTGTCAAGTGTTCCTGTCCTGCTATGCGGAATTGTAATTTCAGGATCGCACACATAAACAGATGCCTGCCTGCTGACATAATCACGGTTATTTAATCTCCGCGCCAGTTCCATTTTGCACACTTCACAGAAAGGATTCCCAAGATCCCGCATCATGCAGACGCGGCTCGGTGCAAATACCGTTTCTGTTCCTGCTGCCGTTATTCCGATTCCACGGAACCCAAGCATCTTACGCCATTTAATCTTATCCGGATCCGATGTGTCGGAAATATTTTCTCCCTGCATCTTTTTATCATATTCATCGCCTAATCTTCCGATGCTGTGGGAAATTTCATGGGTCATGACATCCCCCTGCTCATTCTCATCCGAATTTGCCGAAAAAGAAAAGAGTGCATTGGAAGAAGAACCAATATTCGCAGTCGTATTACAAATGATATGGATGGTTCCAACGGCTGCACCGGTATCCAGATATCTGCTCTCCAGCTCTGCCCTCAGTGCCCTGGCTTTATCTTCCCCGTCCTTTGCAAAATAGCAGGATTTCCCGAATGCCTGCACATGAAAATATGTGTCCGGGTTCGACTCCCCATACATCACGCCCACACCAGTTTCATTGGATACCGTCTGTACTGCATAAATATTGATCCTGTCGGAATACTCTTTATAAGGGGACCACTTTAGCAGCCCCTGTGCTTTTGCCGTTGCATCCTTCAAAAATTGTTCCTGTTGTTCCCGGGTATAGCCCTCACCCATGATAACAATCACAAAATTTTCCTTATCATCACCTGTCTTGTGAATGGCATAAACGGAAGCTGCCGTTGTCTGGTCTGCCGCTGTCTGGTCTGCCATCACAGGATATGGAAACACTAGGGAAAGCAATAATATCAGGCTAAGTACGATTGCCCCAAACCGTTTTCCATCCTTCTTTTTTACATTCGTCATATCATCCTCCGTACTTTACATTACCAGAAATATTGGTGCTTTCCCTCTTCTTCCCACAGACAAACTCCCGGGAAACCATCTGCCGTAAGGCTTCTTAAAGCACGATTACCGCAGCATCAAACCCCTCTACATTTCCATCAAAGGTGTTTTCGGTAAGCAGATTGTACTTCTGCGTGTACTCATTAAATTTTTTTGCACTGCTGCTGCAGTTAAAAATCATGGCAATGGTCTCCTCGCCATTTTTTCTGATCAGGACAATTGTCCCTTCCTCATCTTCTGTGACGCTCCCAGCCAGTTCGCCTTCTACAATGCATGCATGGCTTTTCCGGACCTGAATCAGCCGCTTGTACCATTCATACATCTCTTTGTCCTGGTATTCTTCATCCCAGTACATACCCCGTCTGCAGTCCGGATCGTTTGCTCCCGGCATCGCATACTCATCTCCATAATAAATCATAGGCATTCCTGGCAATAACAACTGAAAAGCGGCTGCCAGATGCTGCTTTTTCTTATTGTTGTTACACAGATGTAAAAATCTTGCGGTATCATGGCTGTCGATCAGATTCCACATAAGGGGCTGTCTCTTATACACATCTGACGCTGCCGACGAC
>ENA-OXQY01000374-OXQY01000374.1-human-gut-metagenome-genome-assembly--contig:-NODE-374-length-11137-cov-11.519762_pt1 | contig 11137 bp, 6 predicted proteins | sample MGYA00249588_ERZ652575 | MGnify/ENA primary metagenome ERZ652575 (study PRJEB26925, sample SAMN05826562) | human gut metagenome | biome: ENVO:2100002; feature: ENVO:00000062; material: ENVO:00002003...
GAGTCGTCGGCAGCGTCAGATGTGTATAAGAGACAGGATCTGCTGTGTTGCTGTTGTTCTGTGACGCCGTGTCTGATGCATTTTCTGCGCTGGCGGAACCCTGTACGGTTCCGCCAGCTACTCCTGTAGTCCCCTGTATGCCCTTGGTATCCTGCATATTTCCGGTTGTACTGCCGCATCCGCTCACAGTTGACAGAAGTGCCACTGCTATAAGTCCTGCGGCAAGCATTCTTTTTTTATTTCTCACGTTTGTCCTCCCATTTCTCCATTGATTCAATGATGCGTTCCATCCTGATGGCTGCTGTTTTCTGCCGGTGCTTTTTCTCACACCTTGAAGATCTCAGTGTCTGCCTTTAACGTTTCTGCCGCTGCACCTGCCTGTTCCGTGGTCTCTGCCACCTCGGAGCACCGCAGGGTGATGTTCTGGATGCGCTCTGCCATGTCAGAGGTCCCGCTTGCACCCTCGTTTGCCGCATTTGCAACTCCCTCGATCGCATTCATCATGCCGTCCATGGAAGCTAAGAGTTCCTCGGATGTCGCACTGAAATCCGATACAAGACCGTCCACAAACTCGGAATCCCGGTTGTAGGCATCCGCAAGGCTCTCAAAGCTGTCATAGCTGGATTTCACATCAGTTGCGACGAAGTCTAACAGACGTCTGCTGTCCTTTGTGAGCTGGTTCACCGCTTTCACCACGCTGTCCGTGACCTCCTGGATGGTTGTCGCCGTCTCACCGGATTCCGTCGCAAGCTTCCGGATCTCGTCCGCCACGACTGCAAATCCTTTTCCCATCTCCCCGGCACGCGCCGCCTCGATGGAAGCATTTAAGGATAAAAGATTCGTCTGGTTGGTGATCTCCATGATCGCCTGTGCCAGGACCTCGATCCGGGATACCACTTCCACATCCTGCAGTGCCTGGTCGAGGCTTTCCTTGATCTCGCCGTGCATGCGCTGTGCATTGGCACGGTTCTCCGTGGTCTCTTTCTTCGCATTGACGGCACGGGTATGGATGTCATTGACACGCTCCGCACCTTCCTGTGCGCTCTCCGCGATGTTTTTGATCGCCCGGTTGATCTCCTCTGACATGGTGTTCATCTCCGTTGCGGATGCAGCGGATTCCTCCATGCTCGCTGCAAGCTGCTGTGTCGTTGCGGAGATCCCTTCCATCTCGCCGTTGATCTCATCCACGTTTTTCCCGATGGAGGAGACATGGCCGCTCAGGGACTCTGCATTGTCCTTCACGCTCCCAAGATGTCCCGCAAAGCTCTCCCGGATCTTGTGGAAAGCTGCCGCAAGGTTTCCGATGCTGTCTTTCCTGTCTAAATATTTCTGTTCCACATCCTGTGTGAAATCGCCCTGTGCGAGGGTGTCCGAATAACTGCAGGCAAGGTCGAGGCTCCTGATGTAATCAATGATGCCTGCAGCACCCACAACGATCGTGATGATAAGCCCGGCTGCCATAAAGGCTGCCATTTTTTTCACATCGGAAGCGATCATTGCCGCAAGCTGGCTCTGCGCCTGCGCCTGTCCTGCACCGTCCATGAGGCTTACTGCATATGCTGCGAGCTGTTCCATGCAGTTTTTCGCATATAACACTGCCCCTGCACCGAGCAGTATCACAAAAAAGAATGCGATCTTTGTTCCAAATTTTGTCTTTCCCATGATTTATCTCTCCTGTTCCTTATATGATATTTAGACAATTGCGAAACTCCTCATACCCTTCTTTCAATTTAGATTTTCATGAGTTTCGCAATTGTTTCATATGATTTCTGCAATCATCATCTTCTTGCCCAGGCTGTCCGAGGATGTCCGTGTCCTCCCACTGCCTTATGAACGAGACGCATTCCTGCGCCGGGAGCGGCCTGCTGATCAGGTAGCCCTGTAAAAAGTTGCAGCCGAGCTTTTCCAGCTGTGCTGCCTGTTCCCCTGTCTCGATCCCCTCTGCCGTCACCCAGATGTGGTTCCTCTGGGCGAACACGAGGAGCGTCTGCACGATCGGCATGCCCATCTTCCTGCTCCCGATGCCCCAGACCAGCTCCTTGTCCAGCTTGATGCTCTGGAACTCGAAATCCATCAGCCGCACGAAATTGGATTCGCCCTTGCCGAAATCATCCATGACCAGGTTGAACTTCTTATCCTGCAGCCTGTGTGCGGTCTCCAGGAGTTTTCCGTTATCCGCCGACTTCCCGAGTTCCGTCATCTCCAGCCAGATCTTCCCATGCTGGAGGCCGTACCGGTCCAGGCAGCTGCTGATCTCCTCCCAGACAGTCTCCACCATGCAGGTCTGCGGCGACAGGTTCACGTTGATTCTCGTGATGCCGTGTTCCGCAAACCTCGTGAACCACCGGCAGCACTCCCGGATCATCCACAGGTCGATGTCATGCACCCAGCCGCCTTCCTCCGCCTCCTGCACAAGGCTCTCCGGGTCGAGGAAACCTCCCTGCCCGTCCCTTGCACGGAACAGTGCCTCAAGCCCAGTGATCCTGTGCTTTTCCACGTTGTAGATGGGCTGGAAATAAGCTTCCATCCCAAGACTGGAAATATCTTCCCAAGTATAAGCTCCTGTAATGCTCATGGTCTTTTACCTCTTGCCTGTTTTTTTGTTCCATCTCCCAGCCCCCGCTGCCCAGATGACCTTTCCTTTTATCTCTTCCCTTCCTGCCGCACCGAGCATCCTGCTGTCTAAAGACACCGGGCGGTTGTCCCCGAGGAAGAAATAACTTCCTTCCGGCACGGTGTACGGATAATCCACGCTGTCTCCTGTTTCCGACAGGCCGAAGATGACATCCGTCTCCTGCACTTCTGCGCCGTTCCTTGTCAGGTGTCCCTCACGGTCCACCTCCATCACATCCCCCGGCAGCCCTGCGATGCGCTTGATCAGGTATTCCCCGGATGCATCCTTTAAGATGACGGCATCCCCATAGCCCACGCCGTCCGGGAGGATGCGCAGGAAGAACACGATATCCCCGGGATGGCAGGCAGGGCGCATGGAATTCCCATCCACGCGCATGATCCCGCACACCCTGAACACCAGGATCCAGACCACGAACAGGATGACGGCCCGCTCTGAGCGCATCTTTCTTTTCCGTTTTTCCTCGCGGATCTTCAGGAGTGCCATGTCAAGGCTGTACTGTTCTCCCTCGTTCATGGCTGTTCCCGGAGACCGGTCTCTTCCGGTCCGTCTGCCTGTATCTGTCCCGGTCTCTGTATCTGTCCCGGTCTCTGTGGCTTTCCATGCAGATCCCGGGTGTCTTCCTCCGGCGGACACCCTGCAAAGATGCAGTCCAGGCCGTTTTTCAAGGCTTCCAGACGGCTGCGGTACTGATGGTAGAGCGCCTGTTGCTTCTCCACTTTCTCCCTTGTCTTTGTCAGGATGACATCCATCTGCCGCCCTGCCTCTGCAAGGATCTCCCCTGCCTTCCTCTCTGCCTCTGTAAGGGTCTCCCCTGCTTTTCTGTCCGCCTCTGCAAGGGTCTCCCCTGCCTTCCTGTCCGCCTCTGCAAGGGTCTCCCCTGCCTTTCTGTCCGCTTCTGCAAGGATCCTCTTTTCTGCTTCCCCGGCCTCTCTGAGCATGCGTTCCTTTTCGGTGCCGGCATGGTCCAGAATGGTCGCCGCAGTCTCCTTTGCACCGCCCAGGATCTCCTCCGCCTTTCCTTCTGCCTCCTCATAGAGCTTCTCCTGTGTGGGGATCTGTGCCCGCAGTCCTGCGTTCTCTGCCGCAAGCTGCATCTTTTCCAGATACAGTTCCCTTACTGCCTCCTCGTTCTTCTGCCCATAGTACTCCACCAGCTCCCTGATGTAGAGCACGACTTCCTCGCGGTCATACCCTAAGACGGCTGTCCTTAACTTTTCTATTTCCTTTACAAAATTCCTGTCTTTCATGATCTGTCACTTCCTTATAATCCCTTTTTCAGGCACAACAGGGGCAGCCTGCGCTGCCCCTGTCATGTCATCCTGCAAGTTCTCTTGAAAGTCTTGACTCAAACACTGCAAGAGCTGCCATGCAGCCGGCTGTAATGACTGCGCCGGCTATATAGATCGGAGTATCTGCCACACAGTGCCTGCCTGTCACAGCCAGTAAGATGCCCGCTGATATATAGGCTGCACACATCACCACCTGGGCTGCGATACATTTTTTCTGCGTCTTCCGCAGTGCTTTTCTTCTTTCAGGATCCATGGTCCTTATCCTCCTGTTCCTCGTATTTCTGCCATGAATGGGTCTGACAGGGAGCTTTCCTGTTCTGCCCGCTCATGTCAGATGTTTTGTAAGTATTTTGGAAAATTTACATATATCATTTTGGTTTGTTGTTTGTAAGTTTAGATGTCAGGCCTTTCTTTTTTATTGTCCGGGGATATGTGGATATCCCCGGGATTGTTTTTTCGTTCTGGTATCTTTTGGGGTTACTGTCTTACTCTCCGTCAAGTTCCTCGCGGATCTTCCGGATACGCAGGACTGTGTATCCTGCGATCACAAGGATCAGGATGACTGGATACCAGTGGAATCCGCAGTCTGCGAAGCTGATGTGTCCGTCTGCATCACTGCTGTCTGCCGGGATGCTGTCGTCTGTGTTTCCGCTTCCGTCTGCATCTGCTCCGGTCTCTGTGCTGTCTGCGACATCTGTAGTATCATCAGAACCTGTATCTGCATCGGTCTCTGTACCTTCTGTCACATCCTCACCATCCGCCTGGTCTGACTTGTTGTTTCTGTTGTTCCTGTTGTGTTTGCTGTTTTTGTTTCCGCCGGACGCATTGTTTCCATCCGCTGCGGCGATATCTGTGGCATTGGTCTTGCCATCTGTGACTCCGGTATTGGTTCCGTTCGTATCTCCATTGCTGTTTCCACCGTTATTACCGGAATTATTACCGCCATTATTGCTGCCGTTATTACCGCCGCTGCCGTTATTGTTACCGCCGTTGCCTCCAGGTCTGTTGCCATCACTGCCGGAGCTGCCGTTGTTTCCACTGTTGGAGCCGCCGCCATTTCCGCCGGTGCCCGGGTTCTTGCCGTTTCCTCCATCGCCTCCGTTTCCACCGTTTCCGCTGTTGGATTCACCGCCGTTTCCGCCATTTCCTCCGGTTCCGTTGTTGGATTCTCCACCATTTCCGCCGTTACCGCCGTTTCCGCTGTTGGATTCACCGCCGTTTCCACCGTTGCCGCCGGTTCCGTTGTTGGAGTCACCGCCATTTCCGCCGTTTCCTCCGGTTCCGCTGTTGGATTCTCCACCGTTTCCGCCGGAGCCACCATTGCCGTTGTTGGAGTCTCCGCCGTTTCCACCGTTTCCTCCGGTGTTGTTACCACCGTTGCCTCCGGTTTCGCCTGAGCTTCCTCCATTACCGCCGGATCCGCCGTTGCCCTTGTCTGAGTCTCCGCCATTTCCGCCGTTGCCGCCACTGTTCGTGCCGCCGTTGTTATTGCTTTCTCCTGTGGAGCCGCTGCCGCCGTTGCCTCCGTTTCCACCGTTTCCGTTGTCGGATTTACCGCCGTCTCCGCCATTTCCACCGGATGTTGTTCCACCGTTATTATCGGTCTTTCCCGGCTGCGTGGTCTCGGTTCCTGTACCGCCGTTGCCGCCGTTTCCGCCCGGGTTCGTGTTATCTCCTGTTGCGTTTCCGCCGTTTCCTGCATCACCGCCTTTGACGGTTCCGCCAGGATTGATGGTGATGGTCTTATCGCCTGCGCTGATTCCGGTTCCACCGTTTCCACCATTGCCAGGAATACCGGCTACGGAATCTCCGCCTTTACCGCCGTTTCCACCAGTTACAGTTCCACTGACTGTCGGAGTGAGCTTGCCGTTACCATCGATACCGGCTCCACCATTTCCTCCATCTGTGCCTTCTGTGCCGTTTGCACCGTTACCACCGGTCACGTTTGCATTGTTTCCAATGATAATTCCGGCATCTGCTGTATCACCACTGGCTCCGATACCGGCTGCTCCATCTGGATGTTTAGCAGAACCGTCCCCACCTTTGATCGTACCGTTTACGATCTCAAGATTCGTTCCCGGATGTTCGCTGCTGTTAGCATCCTTGACAAATTCCAGTCCCGGTTTTGCTTCATTATTATCATCTGCATTGTCGCCTGTGATGGTATGTCCACCAAAGTCGATCTTGACCTCACCCCATGTGTCAGGGATCTCAACTGTGTGGTCGATGTCTTTCTTCACGATGACTTTGTAGTTGCCGTCAGCATCCACTACAACCTGTACATTGGAGTTTTCCGCTTTCTCTGTTTTGTCCGTGGCATTATTGCCTGTTGTGTCCCCGGCACCTCTGTCCTCGAACTGCTTTGCAATATCCTTTGCATCCACGAGGGCTGTTTTGCCGTTTACAGAACCATATTTCTTATGACTGATCTGATATGGTGTTGCTTTCTTCAGGCCTGTGATGGTTGCTTTTCCATCCCCATCCGTAAGTATGGTTGATACATTACCTGTCGGGGTTCCCTGGGCATCCAGCTCCTGATACTTATAAGTCTCATTTGCTCTTCCCTTGAAAGTCAGGGTATATGCTGTCTTTCCCGTAATGGTCGGATTATCATCCGTCACTTCCACATCTACGCCTGTCGTCAATCCTGATGCTGCAATCATAAAGGTCAAAGCATCCACATATGTTCCCTTAGTCTTTTTCTTTAATTCCTATAATTTTGTTTGTTCCACAGTCACCATATTACTGATGTCTGAACCGGAATGATCATAAGCAGTCACATTTGCGAGTGTCGCTGCCTCTGTTTCCGTAAGCTTTCTGACATCGTTCACATGAATGACAAAATCATCTGCTGCAATAACGCTTCCATCTGTCCCCTTGATCACGTTCATCCGGTATACCGGGATTAAGGTCACGACATCCGCAGTCTGTGCAGTCATCACAGTTGTTTCATTATAGATCTTTGTGCTGTCTGTTTTATCAACCCATACAAAGAGGCTCTCATTCTCAGCCTTTGACTTATCTGCTTCTTCCTGCATTTTGGTAAAGCTTGCTGCCGGAATCGTATCTCCATCAATCACTGTAATATGCTCTGTCTTATTTAAGATATTGCCCTTTTGATCTTCAAAAACGATCTCATGCAGTTTTTCAAAGTCCACCGTAACATTCCATGCCTGATAAACTTTTGCGAATGTATGGGAATAGGTCTTCGTTGTACCATCCCATGTGATTTCCCCACTCTTGATTGCCGCATCAATATCAATTGCCACATTATTAACCGTAATGCTCTTTAATCCGTAACCATCCTCTGGCTTAATATTGACCTTCAATGCTCCATTATTCTTCACAATCGTCTGGTATGTACTGTTTCCTTTATCATTCCACGCCACACCATCATTTCCAGTCACAAGTGTTCCATGTGTCACTTTTACATCTACGGTCTGTCCCTCTTCAAATGTAATATTTAATGCCCGTGGTTTGCCTACCGCCCGTGTTGTGTAAGTATAGCTTGGTCCATTTCCTGTGAAAGCCTGATTGGATACAATGGTATCATCACTGCCATCCACGTTGCTCCAATATGCCTGTTTATAAGTAGTGGCTGTTCCTGTTGTATCTTTTAACTCCAGCTTTACTGTTTCATTGTCTTTCACAATGACATGCTGGAACTGGTCCGCACCTGATTCTTTTGTTACAAGCCCTGTATCTTTCACTTCTGCCGTACCACCTGTCACATGAACATGTACGATATGGGATGGTGTGAATACAGCTTGCAGTGTCACATCTGAAGTTGTCGGTGTGTACTTTAATTCATAACTCTTTTCTTTCCAGTTAAACGTTTTTGCTACTGTAAATAAATCTGTATTGTTTGTTGTATCCTGCAATGCTGTCAGGATAGAGAAACTTTCTCCCTTCTCCCCGGTAAGATCTGAATAATAAGGATTTGAAAAATCATTTGGCGTAAATATAAGGGTGAGTTCCTCATTGCGGTTTACATTGATGCTGCCATCCTGCTCCAGTTTGTATTCATTACCAGATGCATCTACCGCCTTGAAGCTTCCCTTTGCATTTGCTGCTGCAAGACCTGTTACTTTTAAGGTTGTCATCTGCCGTTTTGCCGCAGCATTCACTGTGATGTCTCCACTGACATTTGGAACCGTAACTGTAATGCTTCCATCTGCCGGATTTACACTGCACACATCTGCAAATGTCAAATTCTTAACAGTCCCTGTATCGCTTTCCTTCATAGTAACCATAAAGTTGTCCTGATCCAGATCATAATCTGCTTTTGGACTGATTTTTACAGTATAAGTTTTTAAATAACCAACATCAGTCTGCTTCTGACCACTTGTAATCTCAACATTGCTTCCTATGGTTACGATTGCTTTAAATGTTCCAAGATAAAACTTCTGATTGTTTTCCGTTGCAACATATTCAATACCATCTACTGTGACTTTCTCTCCCGCAACAGCTATTACGATATAATCCCTGTCCGGATATTTTGTGTCGACTGCATTTTTCTGACCTACCGTCACGCCACCTGCAGGTGCAGTATCCACCTCATGTCCAAATACCTTCGCCTTTGTTCCCGAAGGAAGTTTTACCTCCGCTTTTTGATCTGTTCTGCGCTCTACTGTCACTTTATCGGCGGCTGAACCATGTCCTTTTATCTCTACCGTATTTTCTTCGCCGTCATCCAGCTTAATTACTGCACTCTTGTCTGCCGTAACTTCTGCCTTTGTCACTCTTTCATTCTGGTACATGGCATCCGGGATGTAGACCATCGCCATCTGCCCTGCAGGATTTTTGTAAGTGTAGCTTACGTTTCCAATCTGAACGGTGCCGTCATTTTCTCCCCTGATGTATGGGTGGTCGCCCTGATTGTCTACATTTACAGTGGACTTGCTGTCAGGTCCTGTTATCTGATACTGCTTTCCGTCCACCGGGTCTGCCACGGTAACGGGTGCTTTGGGAGAAAGCTCCAAAATGCCGTCCTTTATGGTAATGCTGCCGTCTGCGGCAATGTCAATGACAGTATCTGCTGTGGCTGTATAGGTCTTTCCGTCCAGTGCTTTAATGGTAACACCCTTCTTTAAGGTCTGGTCGGTGCAGGCAGTCAGTACACTATTTACTATAACAATGGTATCTCCGGGCTTAGCCGCTGCAAGGGCATCTGCAATTGGAGCATACTTTAAGCCATTGATAGTAGCTTGCGCTTCAACAGGAGCAGCATGGTCCTGAACCATTCCTTTTAAAGCGTTATCCGGTTTTCCAGGATCAAATCCGTCAACATATCCTCCAAACTCAACGAAATAGCCGATTGCGGCGCCCGGCTTGAGATTCCCTTCTGGATAATCATTTAGTCCTCCAAAGCTACTACTATTTACTACAACCATAACGCAGCTTTCAGGCGACTTTACATTTGAAAATGTTAAATCTGATATGTTATAATCTGCAACTTGCGAATTATTCGGTTCACCAGAATTCCACAGCGTATTTATGTTCCAACCGGCTTCCGGACCTCCAACCCAGTAAAAAGTGTTTCCCCAATCAAGGCTTGTAATCTTGCCAGCTACATTTGTATTAATCTTACCGCCTCCAGCAGTAACCAGTCGTGTTCCACCAACCCAGACAGATCCGCTGGCAATGTTGGAAAGAAATTCCGCCTCACCCCGATCTGTAACCGTCGCAAGATATCCCTGCTGTCCTGCCAACTTATAGGTTATTGCCTGATTCACCGCAGTATGCCAGGCAACAGCATTTTCCATAGGCTTTGCTGGATTTGTACTTGTTGGAATAAATAAATAATAATGTCCGTTTGTGTACTGAGTCAATTTTGCATTTGAAGGTAAAGAATCTACTTTTATATTCTCATTTCCGTCAATAAAAATCTGCACCTCTATTCCGGCTTCATAAGTAAATTCTTTCTGTGAAAGAATCTCTCTTACTTCTTCGGTTGTTTTCCCACTCCAGAACCATGTTGCTGAACGATGTGTAGCATCGGTAATGCTTGCACCGTCCATAGCCTCCTGACTTAAAGTGCCATGAGAAACAGTGACTGTAAGTGTTCTGATATCTGCTGTCGCATTTACCTTCACATGGGGATACGAAAATTTGGTATGCGTAGCATCCGTCCAGATAGCCGGTCCCAAATCTACTGTATAGTCACCATTGACATAGACCGCAGCACCATAAAGTTCCATATCCAGTGTCACTACACTTACCGTTCTGCTGAACGCTGCCACAACTACTCCCGCATTTTCATCGGATACACTGTCCACAGTTGTTCCTGATGTGGATGCTGTTACACTTCCCCCGACATCTTCCTGTGTGGATGCTGTTGTATTTGCTTCAGTATCCTGAGATGCTTCCGAAGCATTTCCTTCAGAGCCGGTTTCTGCCATTGCAGAACCGGTTCTCTGCTTTGTTGTCAATTCATAGCTGACCTCATAATCCCCGGGAACATAGATATCAAATCCACCCAGATCTGTGATGGATAAATCATACAAATCGCTGTCGTATGTGATTCCGTCAGTCAGATCGTAATCCTCATCCCCAAGAAAAACTGTCAGATCCGGTGCTTCATACAAAGCGTTTTCTTCCACGGCTGCCTTCACGGTAACTGTTCTCTGAAATGTGATGGTCTGGTTTCCCTGCGTGCCATCCTGTCCATTTCCCTGTGTTTCTTCTGTTGTCACAGGCATAAGGGAATAGGTCACTTCGTAGGAGCCGATCTTGTTAATATCGAAACCACCAAGTTCTACTACTTCCAGTGTATATTTTACATCATCATAAACAATTTCATCTGTCAGGTCGTAGTCTTCTTCTCCCTGTGTCAGCACCAGTTCCCGTGCTACATACACGGGTTCTTTGTCCTCAGAAGCCGCTACTACATGAACCGTTCTTGTAAAGGTGATGACCTGCTTTTCCTGCGTATCAACGGTGTTGGTGGCATCCCCTTCCGGTGTCTGATCCGTATCTTCCACCGTTGCCATGGCATCTGTCGTTTCTATCGTTTCTGTGCCTGACACTGTCTCGGTGCTTTCTATGTTTTCTATGCTTTCTACACTGTCTGTGTTCTCCACACTTTCAGTTACATTTACACTGCTTTCCTTTTCCGTCAGTGCGTATGAGATCACATAATCTCCTGCCACATTGACATCAAAGTTTCCTGTGTCAGTGACGGACAGGGTATATTTTTCACTGTCATACGTGA
>ENA-OXQY01000401-OXQY01000401.1-human-gut-metagenome-genome-assembly--contig:-NODE-401-length-10658-cov-4.711780_pt1 | contig 10658 bp, 3 predicted proteins | sample MGYA00249588_ERZ652575 | MGnify/ENA primary metagenome ERZ652575 (study PRJEB26925, sample SAMN05826562) | human gut metagenome | biome: ENVO:2100002; feature: ENVO:00000062; material: ENVO:00002003...
GATAGGAGTCCGTCTCGTGGGCTCGGAGATGTGTATAAGAGACAGATACATACCAGCTATGACGCGACCGAATTCATTCAGGACGAACTGAACAAGATTTATGTCCGTACGGGGCTCACCGTCCTGATCCTACTGATGTTTGTCTTGCTGATCACACGCGAGATAAAATATCTGTTACTGATCATCATCAGCCTTTCGATCAACCTCAGTATTGCTGTCATCCTTTATTATCTGTCAGGACTGGAAATGCAGCTTTATTCGTTGGCAGGCGTCACAATCTCACTCAGCCTGGTGATCGACAACACGATCGTCATGACGGAACATATCCGGAACCGACATAACCGAAAGGCAATCCTATCCATATTGGCAGCCACTTTGACAACGATAGGTGCACTGGTCATTATCTTTTTCTTAGATGAAAAGATACGCCTCAATCTGCAGGATTTTGCGGCTGTCGTCATCATCAATTTAGGAGTCTCCCTATTGATCGCGCTTTTCCTAGTTCCCGCCCTAATCGATAAGATGAACCTGGAATGGAAAAAAAGCGGAAAAAAGAACATATCCGGAGAAGAGACCGAGTATACATGGAAAAGCCGGATCAGAAAAAGAACGAACCGCATTCTCAAACGTTTCCCTGTCTACTACAACCGGTACTATCAATGTCAGATCGATTTCCTTTGCGGATGGAAGAAATTGGCATGTTTCATTTTACTGTTAGCATTCGGCATCCCGGTTTTCCTGTTACCGGAAAAAATCGAATACGACACGAAAGACAAAAAGAAGGTCTACACGGCAACAGACACCCTGCTAATCGATACATATAATAAATTCGCCTCCAACGAGACGTACAAGGAGAAGATCAAACCCATCGTCGATAAGGCGTTGGGCGGGACCCTACGCCTGTTCGTACAAAAAGTTTATGAAGGAAGTTACTTCACCCGCAACGAAGAAACGGTCCTGTCTGTCAGCGCATCGCTCCCGAACGGGACGACCTTGCCACAAATGAATACCTTGATGAGCCGGATGGAAGCCTATCTCAGCACCTTCAAAGAAATACGACAGTTCCAAACAAACGTCTACAGCGCACGCCAGGCCGGTATCCGCATCTATTTTACGAAAGAGAGTGAACGGAGCGGTTTCCCGTACACATTGAAAAGCAAAATCATCAGCAAAGCTCTTGAATTGGGGGGGGGGAGCTGGCAAGTCTACGGTTTGCAGGACCAGGGATTCAGTAACGATGTACGCGAAGGAGCCGGTTCTTTCCGTATCGTGATGTATGGTTACAACTACGACGAGCTGTACGAATGGGCCGAACAGCTGAAAGCCAAGTTGCTCACCCACCGCCGCATCAAGGAAGTGCTGATCAATTCAGAGTTCTCGTGGTGGAAAGACGATTACCAGGAGTTCTACTTCAACCTCAACAAAGCCCGGCTGACCCAGGAGGACATACAGCCGATCGACCTGTTCGCCTCCATCAATCCCGTTTTCGGAAAGGACATTTATACCGGGACGATCGTCGTCAACGAAGAGACAGAGAAACTGAAACTCTCCTCCCGCCAGTCACAGGAATACGATGTGTGGAGCATGCAGTATGTTCCACAAACTATTGACGGCAAGCCCTACAAGTTAGCAGAACTTGCAAGTGTCGAAAAAGGACAGATGCCGCAGAAGGTTTGCAAAGTAAACCAACAATACCGCCTCTGTCTGCAATACGAATATATCGGGGCTTCCAATCAGGGAAATAAGATACAGGAACGCGACCTGAAGGAAATCAATGCCATACTGCCGATGGGTTATACCGCCAAGTCGGAAAGCGCTTACTGGTATTGGGACAAAAAGGACAATAAACAATATCTTCTGTTATTGCTGATCATCGTCATTATCTTCTTTACCACCAGTATCCTGTTCAATTCGCTGAAACAGCCGTTGGCCGTTATCTTTGTAATACCGATCTCTTACATTGGCGTATTCCTCACGTTCTATTGGTTCAAATTGAATTTCGACCAAGGAGGATTTGCCTCCTTCGTCCTGTTGTGCGGCATAACCGTTAACGCAAGCATCTACATTTTGAATGAATACAACCAAATCCGGCAACGCAAACCGTTGATGTCGCCCTACAAGGCATATCTGAAAGCCTGGAATGCTAAGATCACGCCCATTTTCCTCACAGTCGTTTCGACCATCTTAGGCTTCATCCCATTCATGTTAGGTCCGGATAAGGAAGCGTTTTGGTTCCCGCTTGCCGCCGGCACCATCGGCGGGCTTGCCATGTCTATCTTAGGAATCTTCCTCTATTTACCTCTTTTCACATTAAAAAAACAACCCTAACCTTAACTTTCCCCTTTCAAATAAGGATTACCGTTTATCATCAAAATATTCTGTATGCCAGTCGTTTGCATATTGTCAACAAAATGTCAACTCTAACATTCACCCTCCAATAAAGCAAAATATACTTTTGCGACCTCTTTAGACCTGTTCAAATCTTTCCTCTCAAAAGGAAAACACACTGGCTTCTCTTTCTGTTTAAATAGGGTATACTTGCATCGGTCCATTTCTTTGCCATCCATTTGGCAATGCCTGACAGATAAGTTGTGAGAAGGTCTCTGCCTCTCAACCCACAGAAAGCAGAGTTTTTTCACATTTTAATAAATATAATTATGAATAATTTTTTTAGTTATCTAAGATTACTTTTACTCGCAACGAGTGGAATGTTACTATTGTGTATAATCTTCGCCATGAATCCGGAATTAGCAGACGGCACGCTGTCCGGAAAAATTTGCTGGTTTCATTTCACATCTCTATTGTTAGCCGGTGGGGTTCTACTTATGGAATTCACAACAAAGAAAAGCCGTTTTATCTTTTCATTACCGGATGCCTTATTATTACTTCTGTTCGGTATCGTATTGGTTTCTTACGACAAAGACGAGAATCTTCAGCCGGAACGTTTCCTTTTCATCGCTCAGCTGGTTGCTCTCTGGTTTATGCTCAGAGGTGCTTTACAGGCGCATCAGGAATTACGACCGTTTTTCATTACGATCATCATATTTACCGGAATCGTTCCGGCCATCTGGGGGATCAGCCATACCATCAATCCTGCTCCCATCACCCATCCTGTCTTCAGGCTGCTTGAAACATCGCTGAAACCAGAGCCTTTCTATGGCTATATCGCAGTCATTTTTCCAGTCTGTCTGAACACATTACTCCGTTTTAAGAATTGCGACAAGATCGCTTTGTGGAAATCCCGTACTTTCCTGTTCTATTTTTCCATTCTCGGATCTACTTTGATTATCACTACCTTAATATTCAAAACAGACCAACCCGTATGGCTTGCAGCCCTCCTTTCCGGAATCTGGGTTTGCTGGATGAGGCTGATCGGATGGAAACAGACGAAAGAAGCCATACAGAAACACATCCAGCTGTTTGCCATCTCTTCGATTATCCTGTTTGTTGCGATCACGGCAGTCATTTTGGTCGGGAATATCCAAAAAGCCCAGGCCGGAGATCGCCGGCTTTTGATCTGGAATATCACGACCCAGGCCATCATGGAACATCCAGTAACCGGCATAGGTATAGGCGGCTTTCCAGCCACATACGCAAAGGAACAATCTGCCTATTTTGAAACCGATACCGCTTCTTCCAAAGAAAAACAAACCGCAACCTGTCCCCAATATGCATACAACGAATATCTGCAAATAGGACTTGAGTTAGGTATTACGGGGTTGCTGTTCTTTATCTTCTGGCTCGCATTTTCCCTTTATTATGGGATCAGACACAGACAGATAGGAACATCCGGTGGAATTCTGGCACTCGGAATCTTCGCCCTTTATTCCTATCCGCTCCAACTCCCGACCTACTGGGTTCTGCTCTTATTCCTGACCGCCATATGTGTGACCAATCCGAAGCATAACAAGCAGCGAGCACAGAGGAGCATCCCGTATATCAGTGCCATCGCCGCCATTCTTACCTGCATTCTTTTCTACGGACAGAAAGATACCTACTATACCTATAGGGAATGGAAGACGCTTCAGGAATTATATCATAATCAGGAGTACGAACAAGCAGCCAGCCGGTATGCCGGTCTGTTTGTCCAGTTATACCACCGGACAGATTTTCTATATGAGGGAGCAGAATGTTTCTATAAGACCGGACAGCACGATATTGCCATCAAATGGTTGGACAGGGCATTAAAACTAAGTGCAGCCCCCGAACTATACTATGCAATTGCAGAAAACGAAAAGGCGATCAAGCAATACCGGAAAGCGGAAAGTTACCTGCTGGAAATCAGCCGGATTTTACCGGAACAGGGATATACCTACTTCCTACTCGCCAAATTGTATACAAACCCCTCTTTTTTACATCCGGACAAATTCCATAAAGCAGCCAAGAGGTTTCTCGCCTTCCAGCCCAGTACACAAAACAACATAACGAAGGAAATGAAAGAGGAAATACTGCAAATCATCAGGAACTGGAATTTCGGCAAATAACAAATAGGAATTGAAGCATACCGATATGCCCATTCAGCGGTATTGTCGTACCCCGGCATATCGGTACATTCATGTATTATTCCACAACCGGAACCAGCCGCACTTTCAATGTTTCCTTCCGACCGGCTTTCACATCAACATCAAAAACAATCCGGACAGAACCGGGATTCGGAGCATCGTAGCTATGCGACGGAACATTATCGACCACAGAGAAGGCGGCAGCCGAAGGACTGTCGATAATCACATGTAATTTCTTACCTTCTTTCGTCAATTCTATCGTGTGGGAATCGAGCAGCTTAGGAGTGGCGGAGGTGACCATCGTCCACCGGACAGAAGCTGGTTGGCCGGCAGCCTGCACCTGATCCGTTACCTGCAAATACCGTTCCTTCACAAGCACAACCTCGCGTGTCGCTTTCTTCAGATTACTACCGAACAAAGAAGTCATATCCAAGCTGGCTCCCAACCGTGCATCTTTCGTATAAGTAGCGAGAATCGGAACCGCTCCTTTTACCTGGTGCTTTTCTCCGTTTACCGTCAACGTACTATGCACAAAGTTATTATAGCGGAAGACATCCCAACGTTGCCCGTCCTGATCACCGTTCCACAGTCGTACGCCTTCCTTTTCCAGAGAATAATACTCCTGCATACCCAAATCCTGTGCCCAACGAACTCCCTGAGCTTCGAACACAAATGATCCGGCATCCATATGAGCATGGTTGGCCGAAGCCGTTCCTCCTTTTATCCCGACATAAAAACCTTCACCCTTATCCCATCCGGTACGGATCAGAGCTACAGGCACTTTTCCATGTCCGGTCCAGATTTTCGAGACAGGAGGCGTCACTTCCTTCATATCGAAGCGGGAACCATAGATCAAGATAATCGGCAGGAAACGCTCTTCTTCCGCAGTAAAATGCGTATCCTCGCGTGTCAGGAATATTTTTTCGTTCCAGAGCAAGGAAGGATCGCCTAATTTGGATGCATACCAGAACATGGCCGGAAAAGATTGAGTCGTTTCGCGTGCATCACTGAAATTGAAGGCAAGACCGGTCGTTCCCGCCATATACTGCATGAACCGGGCCGAAGACATAAAGCCCTCCACCGCACTCAGTCCTCCATCCGAACCGAGAGCCGATTCCAAAGCGGCGATTAGCATCACATTGAAACTCGTCCCATATCCCCAATAATTATACCCTTCCGGATAGTTGCCGTCAGGCGCGTACACTTTCATCGACAGAGGAACAGACGACATAGCCCGTTCAATAACGGCAGCCGCTTCTTTGCTATCCGAATCCAAAAGGGCAAGGGCTCCATATACCAGCCCGGTATTGCAAACCTGGTTCCAGTTGTTTTCTGCTTTCAGGAACCAGTTATATTGTTTGTCGTTCGACGGAGCAAAACCTTTCTGAAGAATCGATTCACGTACCACTCTCCTTGTTTCCGGAGACAGCTTATCGAACAGCCAGTCATAACCGATCGCAACCGCCATCGTCATCTCGCCGACATCCAAGAAATGAGACGGGTTCCAGTCGCCGAAAGAGCAGACGGACACCATCTCCTGCTCGGCACGCAAGCGGTATTTATCTTCGCCGGTCATCCGGTATACAAACGAAAGGTCAAAAATACGTTTCAAAGCCTCACGGGAAACGGCCAACAGACGACGTCCCTCTTTCTTATATGTTAACGTCGGACAGACCAACAGCCGGTCGGCTTCTCCGACAATCTGCTTATAGACGCGCTGCATTTCGGGGTTATCTTTCAGGCTTTCTCGTATCTGCTGCTCCTCACCCTGCTTCATCAATAAGCGGGGATGGCCACTCACTCGGTTATAATCAAAAGTCTGGGCAACAAGATGGGTGCCGGCACATAAAAGGAGACAAATAAAAATGAGATAAAGTGTCTTATTCATAATATCAGAATTATTTGAATGATTGATGGGGATAAAGATAGGAAAATAAAATTATCTTCCGGACATTTCGGTCAACTTGAAAAGTATTTTTCAGAAAGAGGGCACCAACATCTCTTGCATGTTTGAAATATAAGCCTTATCTTTGCCGAAATTTTGAAGATAGAGTTTCATGACACAGAAAGCACATAAGGATAATCCAGCGTACTTTTCCGGTTATATGTCGGACAATGAAGCTCATTTTTTTATTTTAAAGGATTATCATTTGGTTATATAGGATGCGTTAGTTATTTTTACTAACGCATTTTTTTTGCACCTTGTGATCTCGTAAGGCAATTATAACATTCTATAAAATCAATAAATTAAACAACCCAAATTACTATGTCGAAAAGTGGTATCAAAAAGGTGATTGTTCTGGGCTCGGGTGCCCTGAAGATCGGACAAGCCGGAGAATTTGACTACTCTGGTTCACAAGCACTGAAGGCGCTGAAAGAAGAAGGAATCAGCACCGTATTGCTCAATCCGAACATTGCAACCATTCAAACATCAGAAGGGGTAGCCGACAAGGTGTATTTCCTGCCGATCACTCCTTACTTTGTTGAAGAAGTGATCAAAAAAGAACAACCGGACGGTATCCTGCTGGCTTTTGGCGGACAGACTGCCCTGAACTGCGGAACCGAACTGTATACCAGCGGAACACTGGCCAAATATGGTGTAAAGGTACTGGGAACTTCGGTCGAAGCGATCATGTACACGGAAGACCGTGACCTGTTTGTAAAGAAACTTGACGAGATAGCAGTAAAAACTCCGGTTAGCCACGCTGTTGGAAACCTGGAAGATGCCGTGAAGGCAGCCTACGAGATCGGCTTCCCGGTCATGATCCGTTCCGCATACGCATTGGGCGGTATGGGTAGCGGTATCTGCAAAGACGAGGCAGAACTGCGTACGCTGGCAGAAAGCGCTTTCGCCTATTCTCCCCAGGTATTGGTGGAAGAATCGTTGAAAGGCTGGAAGGAAATTGAATTTGAAGTAATCCGCGATAAGAACGACCACTGCTTTACGGTTGTAAGCATGGAAAATGTAGACCCGTTAGGCGTACATACGGGCGAAAGTATCGTTGTCGCTCCTACCTGTTCACTGACAGACAAAGAACTGGACCTATTGAAAGAACTTTCGATCAAGACGATCCGCCATTTAGGTATCGTCGGCGAATGTAACATCCAGTACGCATTCAACTCCGATACTTGCGATTACCGTGTGATCGAAGTAAACGCCCGCCTAAGCCGTTCTTCCGCACTTGCATCCAAAGCGAGCGGTTATCCGCTGGCATTCGTGGCTGCCAAGCTGGCATTAGGTTACAGCCTTGACGAAATCGGTGAGATGGGAACTCCCAACTCCGCTTACAAAGCACCAGAAGTAGATTACATGATTGTAAAGATCCCGCGTTGGGACCTGACTAAGTTTGTCGGTGTAAGCCGCCAGATCGGTTCGAGCATGAAATCTGTCGGCGAGATTATGTCGATCGGTAAGAGCTTCGAGGAAATCATGCAGAAAGGTCTGCGTATGATCGGACAGGGCATGCACGGTTTCGTCGGCAACAACGACGTGGAATTCGATAACCTGGACGACGCGCTGGCCAACCCGACCGACCTCCGTATCTTCGCCGTAGCCAAAGCGCTTGAAAAAGGCTACACGGTAGACCGCATCCACGAACTGTCCAAGATCACTCCGTGGTTCCTGGAAAAACTGAAAAACATCGTAGACTATACGAAAGTATTGTCTGCTTACGATAAGATCGAAGACCTGCCGGAAGATGTGCTGAAGGAAGTAAAACGCCTGGGATTCTCCGACTTCCAGATTGCCCGTTATGTTGAAAACCCGGAAGGCAACATGGAAAAGGAAAATATCCGCGTGCGCAACCTACGTAAGAAATTAGGTATCCTGCCGAGTGTAAAACGCATCAATACGATCGCATCGGAACATCCCGAACTGACGAACTACCTGTATATGACATACGACGGCAGCCAGCACGATATCTCTTACTATCCGAACGACAAGAGCGTCGTGATTCTGGGATCGGGCGCTTACCGCATCGGTTCTTCCGTTGAGTTCGACTGGTGTTCGGTGAATGCCGCACAGACAGCCCGCAAGTTAGGCTATAAATCCATCATGATCAACTATAACCCGGAAACGGTTTCCACTGATTATGACATGTGCGACCGTCTGTACTTCGACGAGCTTTCGTTCGAACGCGTACTCGATGTCATGGACTTAGAACTGCCGAAGGGCGTAATCGTCTCCGTAGGTGGACAGATACCGAACAACCTGGCCATGAAGCTGTACCGCCAGAACGTACCTGTATTGGGTACTTCACCACTGTCGATCGACCGTGCCGAAAACCGTCACAAATTCTCCGCAATGCTGGATACGTTAGGTATCGACCAGCCGCGTTGGGCCGAGTTGACCAGCATGGAAGAGATCGACGCCTTTATCGCAAAGGTCGGTTTCCCAATCCTGATCCGTCCGTCTTACGTGCTTTCCGGCGCAGCCATGAACGTATGCCACAGTAAGGAGCAGATGATCGAATTCCTGAACTTGGCAGCCAAGGTTTCCAAAGAATATCCGGTAGTTGTTTCCGAATTCCTGCAAGGGGCGAAAGAGATAGAATTCGACGCGGTAGCCATGAATGGCGAAGTGGTCGAGTACGCCATCTCCGAACATATCGAGTTTGCCGGTGTCCATTCCGGTGACGCGACATTGGTATTCCCGGCACAGAAGATCTACTTCGAAACAGCCCGCCGTATCAAGAAGGTCAGCAAAATGATCACCAAAGAGTTGAACATCAGCGGACCGTTCAACATCCAGTTCCTGGCCAAGAACAACGATGTGAAGGTTATCGAATGTAACCTGCGTGCATCCCGCAGTTTCCCGTTCGTATCAAAAGTCCTGAAACGCAACTTTATCGAAACGGCAACCCGCATCATGCTTGACGCTCCTTACACCAAACCGGACAAGAGTGCATTCGACATCGACTGGATCGGTGTGAAGGCTTCGCAGTTCTCATTCGCCCGTCTGCATAAGGCCGACCCTGTACTGGGCGTAGATATGAGCTCTACAGGTGAAGTAGGCTGCATCGGCGACGACTTCAACGAAGCATTGCTTTCTGCCATGATCGCTGTCGGAAATAGAATCCCGCAGAAGAACGTACTGGTTTCTTCCGGTGCCGCCAAGAGCAAGGCTGAACTGCTGGAACCGTGCCATATGCTGGCAGCCAAAGGTTACAACATCTACGGAACGGCTGGAACGGCTAAATTCTTGAATGAAAACGGCATCTCTGCGACAGCAGTTTGCTGGCCGGACGAACAGGGCGACCTGAACATCATGGATATGTTCAGCAAGCACGTGTTCGAACTGGTTGTCAACATTCCGAAAGACCACAGCAAGCGCGAGCTGACCAATGGCTATAAGATCCGTCGTGCAGCGATCGATCACAACATTCCATTGATCACCAACGCCCGCTTGGCAAGTGCCTTCATCAGCGCTTTCTGTAATATGGACGAAAAAGACATCCAGATTAAGAGCTGGCAGGAATACAAGTAAATAGGAATTTCATTATATTTGTAACCTCATTCAGGCACGGAATTCTAAGACTTCCGTGCCTATATTCATTTAGACTTATGTACAGACTGCTGACCATTCTCATTTCTTTTCTGTTCACGGCACATGCCATGCGCGCGTCAGTAGCCATCCCTTATGTATTCGTAAAAAACTATACGGTCGACGATTATAAAGCGAGCTGCCAGAACTGGGGCTTTTCGCTGACACCCGACGGTATGCTGTATGTCGCCAACAATTCCGGCCTGCTTGCTTTCGACGGCAACACATGGAAACTATATTCGCTGCCGGGACAGGAAGAGGTGACCGGCGTAACGAACTACAACGACACGATCTACACCCGCAACGAGACGATGTTGGGAAGCTGGACATACGACAAAGACGGAATCCTCCGCTATCACCCGCTGGACACGGTCCCGCCAGAAGTCCGCTTCACTCCACCCCCTGTTGAAATACCTTTTACTTTACCGAAAGAAATACAGGATGCACAGCCGAGTGCCTTCGCTGCCAACGGAACGCTCTTTTTCATCGGAACCCTCACACAAGGACTATATATCACTGACTCTGACGGTACGATCCTGCAACATCTGTCTTTGCAGAACCAGCTGCAGGACAATATCGTCCGCTTTATCTGCGTACAGGACACCCGGCAAATC
>ENA-OXQY01000409-OXQY01000409.1-human-gut-metagenome-genome-assembly--contig:-NODE-409-length-10426-cov-8.833092_pt1 | contig 10426 bp, 10 predicted proteins | sample MGYA00249588_ERZ652575 | MGnify/ENA primary metagenome ERZ652575 (study PRJEB26925, sample SAMN05826562) | human gut metagenome | biome: ENVO:2100002; feature: ENVO:00000062; material: ENVO:00002003...
GTTAAGCACGCCGCCAGCGTTCATCCTGAGCCAGGATCAAACTCTCATGTTAAAAGTTTTAATCCAGCCAGAATATCTGGCTTTTCCAAATCAGAAACAAGTTCCTACCGGAATCTTGATTCAGGTTTTACTGTTTTTAAGGTTTGCTTTATTAAAAGCTGTTCGTTCATCTTTCGATGACTTGAATTATTCTCTTATGAATCTTTCAAGGTTATTCACTGTTCAGTTATCAATGTTCTTTGTTGTTTTCAGCAACTCTGATATATTATCATAATCATCTGCGCCTGTCAACAACTTTTTTATTTTATTTTGCCTCGCTATGAAGTGGTTTGTTATCACTTACTTGCGACAGCTCGTTAATAATAACAAACCACAATTCATTTGTCAACATCTTTTTTGACAAAAAATTACATTTCTTTTTGTCGAAAATCACCATTCTATCTTCATCTTACAAGTGACATCGCCATTCTGCGGTAAGTATGCCTTTTTCCACGGATTGCAACACTATATGCTGTAATATTTTCCGGCAAAGCCATTCCCATATAACCACTGTCACCGATATGATGAATATCCGCACCTGCCATCTTGCACATCAATGCGATCTGACGGATTGTCTCTTCATCCGCTCCCTCCTGGGAAGTTCCGATCGTGGTCATCGCAAGTACACCTTTATTATGTGCGGTTTTGATCAATTCTGTGGCATGCTCCATGGTAAATCCCGGAACGGTACCCGGTGCCGGAAGTAAAAGGACATCTGCCCCTGCCTCAATAAATGCCTCAGCATCTTCTTTTGTCAGTATTTTTTCTCCCGATTCTGAGAGAATGCCGGATGCATGCATTTTTCCTGCTGTCAGGATCACTCTGTCGCCGACTGCCTCGTTTAAATCGGCTAATGCCTTTGTAATTGCCCTGTTATCAACGCCAACACCCGGATTTCCGGTAAGAACGATCATATCAACGCCCATGTCCGCTGCTTTTTTTGCATTTTCCACGGTTGCGCGCCGTCCTTCGGTAAGACTCCACACCGATTTTTCTCCATCATTGCGGACTGCTGCCGGCTCTAAATTAATTGCAACCATCCTTCCGGTCAGACGTTTGATCTCATGTATAGTATCTTCCGGGGCAACTTCCGGTAATCCATTGATCACAGGATGATCCACGTCAAAAATATTCAGCATGATAATATCTGCACCAAGAGAAGTTACAAATTCTGCATTTGTAATATTCACTAACATTGGTGTCACTGTACCAATTGTCTCTGTTGCCAACACCCTTCCCTCACTGTCAGCGATGGACTGTAATAATTCTTTTTTTTGATAGACAGCCAGTTCTCTGGCTGAACAGTCAATATATCTTTTTACCATTCCTTTTTCCTCTTTTCTGCCTGATATAAAATGATTTTTCTTTAAAAATTTTCACTGTACCTTCTGTGCAAACTCTGTGAAATATCTTTTATTTCTCTCATATTTCACATTCTCTGCATTTTCTAACACTTTATTGCGATACTCTTCTATTTTCTGCGATGTTATAAAGGAAATCTCCTGCGGCTGATCATACTTTCCCATATAAGAAAAAGATATATTTTCCTGCTCTTCCATGGATTTATAATTCATATATATGGTATAATCCTCATAACCGTTTACCATCTCCCAATAAATCCCGTAATCTTCTCCCTGCAGATGATACAGATTTAAATAGTCATGCAGACTGTCAAACTCCCTGTCAATATACTTTTCCTCACACCTTGATTTATAATATTCCTTTCCTGAATATTTCACATGATCACTGATTTCTCCTGGTAATGCCATTGCAATTACTATAAAATTAAATACCACGATCACTGACACTATGCATTTTATAACAAAAGGGAACACTTTTACGCTGTAATCTCCAGTTTCATCCCGAAAAGAAAAGGTGATATTAATTTTCTTCATATTCCCACCCCTTTCTCTCAAAAATTATTTTTACAAAAGTTTCCTCCTCATCATAATATCGATCGCACTTTACAAATTCATTCACTTCTTCCTCTGTCATTTCCAAAGTCCCCATTAATGTTGCAATCGTATTCTGCTGGATTTCACTGAAATATTTCTGGTTTTCCTGAAATTCAATTTCACTGATACGATAATCATCCTGAAGCAAAATTTCATGCGCATAGTATAGGATATCTTCCACTTCATATGCCCTTGGCGTTTTGTCACTTTCCCAGTCAGACTTCTCCCTTAAATCCATCACATCTTCTATAAAATGGCTGTATCTATCATAGATATCTACACGTTCTGTATACTTTTCATACCCGTCCTCTGCATAAACTTCATACTCATGCAGATACGCATCCAACGCTGCATTATCTCCCGTCTTGAAAATTTCTTCTGCTGCTTCTACCGATGCTGATCTTTTCTGATGTTCTGTATGCTTTTCATCCACATAGCCTAAAATGAAAAAGACAAGAAATAAAACAACAAGAAGTACAACTGCCAGCAAAAGAATGATATTCATAATTTTATTAGCAACATAAAGCGGCATGGAATGTAACACTTTTGCTTTGGTAAGAAGTGTTTCTTTTCTTGTTTCGTCTTCCTCCTTTTCCCATTCCATACCAAGTTTATTTGGCTCTCCACAATAAGGACATTTTGTCTCTCTGGCTGGATAATCATATCCACACTTTGAACATTTCATATACTTTACTCCATTTTGTCTTTTAATCGGCTGATTGCAAGTTTCTGTAACGCTTCTGTAATCTGATCTTTATCATCGTAAGTCAACCCACCGGCTTTATCTATGCAGGACTTTATCTCATCCTCAGATATCTCGTAGTGTTCCTTCATATAATCATAACAATATTCTTTGTAATATGCCACAGCATCCTCTTCCTCATACTTGTAATATGCGTCCGCTGCCTCCTGACATTCATTTAATATACTAACGATGTAACTGATGTTGCTCAATGCATCTGCCTTATCATTCTCTACGATCCATTGCAGATAAGAATCATCCTCGTCATTCAGATAATTCAAATAACGCTGCATTCCCGCAATCTCTGTATATTTATCAAAATAAGACTGATAGGTATATTCCACTGTTTTCAGATATTCACAGATTCCCTCATAATCTCCGCTCTGATACAGGCTTTCTAATTTTTCCAGATTCTTCTGTTCTACCCGATAAGATACTTTATGGGAAATACTGGAAACAATAAATACAATGATACAGATCACTGCAACCATTATCACTGCTGCTATCCCAAGCTTTGCTGTCCACGACATTCCTTTGCCAGCCACTTTTTCCGGCATTTCCTTCCACCGTTTTTTTTCACGTTCCAGCTCATTCATCATGTCCTCATGCACCTGGACAGATTTGCCAAAGTTATCCCCACCACAATAAGGGCAGCGATCCTGCTCATCATCATATTCCGCCCCACAGTTTTTACAGATTATCATTGGTTCGTTTTCCCCCTATTTATAACAATGCTTTCTTACAAAATAGTAACATACCACCTGCATTACGATTGTTGCAATCCACGATGCCGGATAGGAAATAAACAGAAAATACAGTGATCTGTGCTGTGGAAAAAATGCAAAAATCCACAGAACACGCATTCCGACAGTTCCGATAATAGACAATACCATTGGCACTGCGGAATATCCCATTCCACGCAGTGCACCCGGAAAAAGATCCATAATACCGCACAGAAAATATGGAACTGTCGTGATGGATAAAATCTCAACACCACATTGGATCACGTCTGCTTCCTCTGTATAAATCTGTAATATTTCCGCTCCGAAAAAATACGCCCCGCATCCTAAAACAAGTGCTGCTCCCACCGATAAAATCATACAGTCGATCAGTACGCGGTCCATTCGTTTATACTTTCCAACACCAAAATTCTGACTTGTAAAACTCATACATGCCTGTGTCACAGAATTGATGGAAACATACAAAAATCCCAGAATATTGTTTGCTGCCGTGTAACCTGCCATCGCGGTTGAACCGAAAGAATTAACTGACGATTGTAGTAATGCATTAGAAAAATTGATGACGGTACTCTGTATGCCTGCCGGAATTCCCACCTGAAAAATCTGTTTCAGGTAATAGCCTTTCATAGAAAGTTTTGAAAAAGAAAGTTTATAACTTCCCTCTGTTCTGCAAAGACAGGTCAAAACCAGCACACAGGAAACCATCTGGGAAAACACGGTGGCGATTCCAACTCCCGCAACTCCAAGTCCAAATACAATCACTAATACCATATTTAAGCCTGCGTTGATCACTCCTGCGATGATCAGAAAATACAATGGTCTTTTTGTGTCACCCACTGCACGGAGAATCGCCGCACCATAATTATACAGCATAAAAAACGGCATTCCCATAAAGTAAATCCGCATATAAAGCGTCGACAGTCCGATCACATCTTCCGGTGTTCCCATTAATTCCAATGCCCCTTTGGAAAAAACAAGCCCGACAAACGCCATGAGAATTCCGCTGATTAGCGCAAGCGTGATGGAGGTATGTACGGTCTCCGACATTTCTTCCCTGCGTCCGGCAGCAAAAAATCTTGCTGCAAGCACGTTTGCCCCAAGTGAGATTCCAATAAAAAGATTGGTAAAAACATTGATCAGTGCCGTTGTGGAACCGACTGCTGCAAGCGCTTCACTTCCACTGAATCTTCCCACAACAATAATGTCCACTGCATTGAACATTAACTGTAAAACGCCAGACAGCATCAATGGCAGTGCAAACGAAACCAGTTTATCCATTATGGAACCGTTGCACATATCAATTTCGTATTTATTACTTTTCAAAAAAATTGCTCCTCTCTACTTTTTATCTTCCTGTAACTTAAGACCCGGAAGGAATTTGAATGATTAATTTCTGTCCATCTTTTTCCATCATTGTCAATACTGGAATATGTTTTTTCCGCAGCTGATGTACGATTGGATATGTCTCAAACACATTTCCTTCCACATATACTGCCTCCGGCTTCTGTTTTAAAATCCGTTTCAGATTCTCTTTGACTTCGTTTTTCCACTGCTGCTTGTCCATCGCTGCTTCACCGTAAATTCCATCCACTGTAAGCTCTGGGAGCTGCATAAAATCCATATGTATCACCGTTGCCTCCTGCATTCCCGGAAGCTGCTTTAACAGCGGATCTATGCAGGAATCCCCGCCGAGATTTACGATTGTCGGATTTTCATGATATAACTCCATGCTGATACGGCAGGCTTTCACCGCGTCCTCTAACATTCCCACCGTCATAAGAAATCCTCCCTTATGACAAAATCCTGCACTCTGTAATCCGGTAACCTGTTCCAATTCTTCATTTTCAAGACCAAGCCACTCTGCCGGAAAACTGCATTTGTAATTCATGGAATATTCCTTCTTCTGTGGTTGTATACAGTATCCACCACGATTGGATGGGAATATGACAAATGCAATCTCCGTCTCCGACAACCGCTTCTGACACGGTACAAACTCCGGTAAAATCAGAATCTTTGCATCTTCGCTGTCCCTTTTACCAGATGTAACCGCCTGCCGGTGTTCTTCTAAAATCTCCTCCACGCGCCTGTCTGCCCGCTCATTTCCGCGATAACGCTCAAATTTGTTTTCAAGGATCAGGCCTGCAACGCTTACTGCCTGAAAAAATGCCTCATCATTTCCACCCTGTGCATCCCAGGTCGGATTGAAATTCCCAATCAGTGTTGCAAGCTCGTTTTTCTCCCCCGTGTTATCATTATGATCCAGCGGCTGCACAAAAGCCTCGTCAAACTCCTCTGCCAGCTCTTCCCCAAGGATCTCTGCACCGACTGCTTCCCACAACAATCCAAACGCAGCGTATGGCACACCGTTTTCCCGGACTCTGCTGTCCCTCTGATGATGGTCATACGCACCTCTTCCAATATCAAACACAATTCCATCGAAATCGTCCGGCACACGATTTCCACGTAAAATCGTAATTTCCGGATTTATATAAAATAAAAGTGCTGCCGAAAACACATCATCCGCATGAAATTTTCCTCCATGCGTAAATGACCTGGCATCTTTTTTCTTAATCTGCTCCATTAATTCGTTCATTGCAAAATTCTTCTTTCTTTTCTGTGATTATTCTGAAATTTCCTCGATCAAAACTTTTCTGTTTATTACGCCTTTTTTCAATTGCATGACATACACATGAAAATCCAGCGTATCCTTTGCGGTCGTAAACGGCTCTTCGTGCAGTACCTCCGCATGGATTCCCGCACGCTCCAATTCTTCTTTCCGTTTTTCTGCCCGCCCTAAAAGTTTCCCGATATTTTCATCCTCTTTTTCGCCAAAAGATCGATTAGGATAAACGGATGTCGCTTTTTTTAACCTCTCTGTGATCAGATCCACTACTTTTGCATGCGCATTCCGATGTAATAAAACTGCAAGACACCTTGCAACAACAGGATATGGATACCTTTCATAAAAATGTATCCATTTTTCAATTTTTCTGTCACCCACCTGCTCTGCCATCTCTTTCATCAAGGAAAATGCACCATCCGACGGTATCCATGGATTGTCTCGCGGCACAATGTACTGCTTTGAAACCGCCGGATAACAGGTATAATTCAGAGGTGGAAAATAGGCTAACTGCACGAGTTTTCGTTCTTCCTCATTGCAGACAGCCTCACCAAGATACTCATATTTATCCCATAATACCGCAATACGAAATTCCAGTTGCCGCAGATTTTCATAACCTTTTCTCCAAAAATGCGCAATATCACCATAATTATACAGATTTGTTTCCAGCTCCAGCGTTTTAAAAAGGATAGTGACAACACAATCCTCCTCTTCCTGTCGGACAACAAGTGCGTAATCATCCCCATCGCGATAAAAAGAGGCCTCAATAGCCCCTTCATAATCTTCTTTGTATGTACCTGTCATTCTTGCTTCCTTAAAAACAAGAAAGCTTTCTATCGTGTCATTCATCTGATATACCAGACGAATATCTGTTTTATCCGTGTTCTTTTCTTTTGCTCCTGTCTGATCCGGCAGCAAAAGTTCAAATTCATTCTGGCTTAACAGCCTTTTTAACATCTCAAATGTATCCAATGAGAGTCTCCTTTTTCCTGTTACAATACTTTTTATTCATTATATAAAAATCCCTCCGGCTTGTCTATATGCGCAGCTTTCTTTTTATTGCCCTGCGCTTTTCGTCATGCCGTGAGGGATGAGTCGTAGCTGTCGTCCGCGATCTGGATGACAAATTCTTTTGTATAGCCTGCAATCTGCGGAATTTTTTTCTCGTCCAGCTGTTGTATAAAATCCATTTGAAATCCATGCATTTCAATGATTTTTTTTGCAATCGAAAGTCCTAGTCCGCTTCCACTTCCACTTTTTCTGGATACATCTCCTTTTGTAAATGGTTCAAATAAATGTTCCGCAAGCTCGCCCGGAATTCTCCTGCCACTATCTGCTACAAGAATATAAATGTATCCATTTTTCCGGTACATGCCAATCTTTATATGCGTACCACTCTCATTGTGCTTCATTGCATTATTCAAAAGATTCGTGATCACTCTGGAAAACTGGATTGGATCAACGGATACCGAAACCACTTCTTCTGGAATATCAATCTCGAATTCCATCCCTGCATCTTCAAAGTCTTCATAAATGAGTGCAGCATTTTCACGTAACAGTTCACTCAGATCTGTTTCTTTTCTGTCCAGTGAAAAACCTTCACTGTCTAATTTTACATACTCAAATAATAAATGGATCAGATCGTTCATCCTTGCCGACTTATTCTGTATTGCCTGCAAATACTCCAACTGTTTCTCCGGCTCCACCACCATTCCGTCTGCCAGTGCTTTTGCATAACCGTTAACCGTGGTCATCGGCGTTCTGAGATCATGTGCAATGTCTGATAGCATCAGATTTCTTTTACGGTCAAACTCTTTCTGTTCCTCCTCCCTCTCTCTCTGGATCTGACGAAACTCTTTAATCGTTATTTTTGCAAAACAAACTGCCCCTAACACATACGGGGTTAAAATTACCAACACTACTACAAAAGCAACCAGAAAAAGCAGAATTGCCTGCCCTCTGTTTAATTCATAAAAAGAAAAATTAGTTTTTCCAGCGGAAACGGTATGCATGAAATTTTTTTGCATTTGTTCCAAAGCCGCCTGTACCATCTCATGAAGCGGTGATGGAAACATTGCATTCAATGCTCCTAAGATCAGTAACATTAAAACTGCAGACAGGAAGAAGATCACGCCGGAGCCGAGCAAAAGCGGATTTTCTTCCACGCCCGGAAAAAAATATAGCAGTACGTTAGGCAGCACAAATCTGTTGACCAGAAAAGTCAACAGATATTCCACAACTCCAACAACTGCTAGTATTTCAATAAATTTTTTGATCAAAAACCACTGTAAATCATTCTGTTTCTTCATTTACTTCTCCAAGCGATATCCCAGACCACGGATTGTCTGAATATAAGCGGAAGGATTATCATCCAGTTTTGCCCGCAGCTTACTGATGCAGACCATAATGTTATTGTCTGCCACAATATAATCTTCCCCCCATCCATGTTCATAAATCTGCTGTTTTGTAAAGACTTTGCCCGGATGCTTCATTAACAGTTCCATGATGCGATATTCCACAGAGGTCAGCTGTATGATTTTGTCTCCTTTTTTCAGAGTACACGCGTCCTGATTCAATACCAGATCCCGAACAGCTAAATTTCCCTCCTGAACCACTTTTGTTCCAAGAGAATAAAAACGCCTAATGTTAGAATTCACTCTGGCAACTGCCTCTAAAGGATTGAACGGTTTTGCCAGATAATCGTCTGCTCCCAGATTTAATCCCAGGATTTTTTCCGAATCTGCGTCCTTCGCTGACAAAATGATCACTGGAATATTACTCTCTTTGCGAATCTGCTGCAATACATGATAGCCGTCTATCTTCGGCATCATAATATCCAAAATACATAATGCCGGCTGCTCTGCCCGCAATAAATCGAGCGCCCGCTGTCCGTCCTCCGCTTCTATTACATGATAGTTTTCATTTTCCAGATAAAGCCGGAGAAGATTTCTAATCTCCGGCTCATCATCTGCGATCAAGATTTTGTAATCCATCCGTAGTTGTTCTCCTAATAATCCGTTCTGTCCTCAAACGGCTGATCGATATTCTGATTTTCAAATCTATTCGGCATCTCTGTTGTCTGCTGATTCATTGCAGTATTCTGCTGGTAAGGTGCCGGATTCTGAATCTGCTGATACGGAGTTCTGTATCTTAAAGCTTCATATAATGCGGCATGTGTTCCATCTTTGTATGGCTGCACATAAAAGATTCCCAGGATTCCCATTGTCATTCCAGATAAAATATCCCATCCAATGAATGATAAATCCAAAACAAATGCATTCCATTTCTGTCCCTGCATCATTCTCTTACTCTCTGCAAATGCCTCCTCTTTTGTCATCTGTGGATTGTCTGCCAGCAAATATGGGATCATCTGGTATTCATATGACTTTACAATGCCAGGAATAATAAAAAGCATTGACCACAAAACAGTATACAGATCACGGAAAAACATTGTCTTTGCAATATTTTTATAATTGTTATCAAATGCGTATCCGGCATTTCCCACTAAAGCTGCCTCATTGAGGTTTCTTAAATAGAAACGTTTACATCCCACTTCCAATGGATTAAAAATAAATGCATCCAAAAGAATTGTAACAGTCATAATGATCACAAATACAATCATGAAGATCACAACAAAAATGACTCCTGCAAAAAGAAGTGCTGTATGATCTGTATTGTCATAGACATCATTCATCTCATACCAGATATCATCTGCGTCATCATAAAAATCATCATAGGAGTCCGAGGTAATATCACTTCCGTCACTTCCTAAAGCTGATGACATAGCCGAACCTGCACTTCCTGCGCCACTGCCGCCTCCTATCAAAAGCGCCAGCAGTAAACTGATCAGCACACTTCTCCAATAGTTTCTTTTAAATGCAAACTTTGCTCTGTCTTTTAATTCCGCTCTCGTCCACATATTTTTTCCTCCTCTTATCTTTGATGATGCCATCTTAACACGTAAATCTTACTTTCCAACTCGAATAACCTTAAGGTTACCTTAATTCATTGTTTCCAGTAATTTATCTTTTTTATTATACCATCTTATGGAATTTTCCGCATTAAAAAGGATTCATAAAATCTGCATATATAAAAATAGCCCTAAACCCTTGATTTTTCAAGAATTTAAGACTATTTAGCATACGTGCGCGAGAAGATTCGAACTCCCGACACCTTGGTCCGTAGCCAAGTGCTCTATCCAGCTGAGCTACGCACACATATTCTATTAACTTCTTCTCATCTATTATAACACTCTTGTCAAGTGCCCTTTCGATGAATGCCGGCGACCGGAATCGAACCGGTACTGTATCGCTACAACAGGATTTTAAGT
>ENA-OXQY01000418-OXQY01000418.1-human-gut-metagenome-genome-assembly--contig:-NODE-418-length-10257-cov-8.793276_pt1 | contig 10257 bp, 7 predicted proteins | sample MGYA00249588_ERZ652575 | MGnify/ENA primary metagenome ERZ652575 (study PRJEB26925, sample SAMN05826562) | human gut metagenome | biome: ENVO:2100002; feature: ENVO:00000062; material: ENVO:00002003...
TACACATAACGCTCACATCCTTCCTGAAGTTCTCCTCAATAGGAATATCGTATTCTTTTCCGATTATGTTTAGTTTTTCATCTATAGTAAGTTCCTGTGACAGCAACGCTCCTAACAGACGGTGCAGTTCATATGTCTCATCATGTTCCGGCAGATTCTTTGCCAATCCAAGCATGACGATATTCAGCAGATCAAGATCTCCCTTCCATTCATAGAAACCGATCAAATCTTCCTTGGTGAGATGCACATGGCTCATGCTATTCTCGTCCATGTTCATACATACCCAGATTGAATATACACGCTTAATGTCATCGTAGCTGGAGTTCTCAAAATCTCGTTCTTTTTGTGATGAGATCAGTCTGCTCACATAAAAGATTGCCCGATTTAAGATTTCGTATCCCGTAGGATTGTCTTTCTGTGCTTCTACATTTATAATCATCTGTGACAATCCGTCTCTCATACGCACATAGAAAACGATATCAAATCTTACCAGACCTTCATTGATTTCTTCATTTTCTGTGTTGAAACCGACCAGCCTTTCACCATTTTTTTCGCTGACCGCATTTGTGAGTCCAGGCTCTACCGGTACTGTACTGATATGTGGTGTTCCCTCAATGCAGTCGACCACATCCTTGGGATTCATACCCTTAAACTCATCAACTGTTTTTACCAGTATATGTGCCAGTATGCTTTTCTGCCCTAACAGACGCTTTGCACTCGTATCATACTGTGCTTTTGAGTCTGTTGCTTTCACTGCATTTTTCAATTCTGTATTCACTGGTCTTCCTCCTTTTTGTAACAGATATAGTCATCCCCAAAAGGCATCTGACCACACCCATATTATAGCTTACCCATTTCTTTTATACAATCCATTTTTATATTTGGAAATTGCACAAAAGAAGAAAAACTCCAAATCTGTCATAGACTTGGAGTCTTGATTCCATCCATTCTCCCGGCATGAATTGGACTGCCCGCTATTGAATTTTCAAGGTGCATAGCCGAATTTTATGTGCGGAAATTGTTTATGTTATAAATCATTTAGGTCGAAAACTTCCAATCCTTTTTCTTTTTTCACAGAAGTTTCATTTTTTTCTGGCTGGGTTTTCTGATCCTCTTCGGACGATTTTTGCTCAGATGTTTGTTCTGTCACTGTTTTTTTCACTGGAGCTGGAATTTCATCCTCATAATCATTCCATTCGCGGTAAGCCCTGTTGATTGGATGATCTTCCTCGATGTACTCTTCCTCATCATCAAAGTAATCGTCGTCCTCTGCATCTTTTGTTTCTTTTACTTTTGCTCTTTCTGATTCTATTTTTTCTGCTTTTTTCGTTTTTTCCTGTGACGGTTCATCTAATACCAAGTCAATCGTCTTCTCCTGACTGATTTCATCACCCTCATCCAGCAGAGAATCATCCTCTTTTTTGCGGAATCCATGGAATTTTCCAAAGAGAGGCTTTTTATCAGTTTCGGTGTCTTCTACTTCATCCTCATCTATATCTTCGTCATACTCTGCATCTTCGAGTTCGACGTTATCGTCCTCTAAGAGTTCGTCTTTTCCTTTTTTCTTTCTGCCAAAGAGAACGATATTCAGGATGATCACAACTGCGATTGCCAATACAAAAATAAGCACAGCGATCATGTTTCTGGAAAAGGATTTTGCATCTTTATATTTCTTTGAGAGTTCATCATACTCGCTCTGCAATGCTGCAAGATCATCCGAAGAAGAATCCGCTGTCTCTGTAATATTTCCGTTCACACGCTGGTAAGTGCCTTCTGCTGCATCATACTGATACCAGCCTTCGGTTCCATCCTGATTTACCCCATAAAAGATATAGAAATCAGACGCTTCCTCTCCATCCTCTGCCGGAAGCTGGTAAGCGGTCATCACAGTATTTTCCGGCATTTGCAGGGACACCTGCACATAACTCTCCGGCAGTACCGAATCAAGCGGCGCCAGAAGTGGGATAGCATAACTGCTCTCCCCTGCTGTAAACTTCATAAAATCATAGACAACATCCCTGGTCTCATCATAAATAAAAAATCTGCCGGTCGTTGCGTCCACATTGTCTGTTTCCAGATAGATCAGAGAGATTGTTCCCTTGTTAAATGTCAGACCTCTGCATTCCGCTCCCCGGAAATTAACTGTTGCCTCTGTAAAATCAGACGGAATCTGTTCCTCTGTAAAATTGTCTGCGATATGGTAGGTCGTGTTATTGATCACAACATCCGCCGCCGACACCGGAGTTTCCGTTGTGTCCACTTCCTCAGTATCTTCTGGAGTCTCGCTGTCAACATTTCCGTCGTCTCCGTTTTCACCGCCTGTAGTTGTCGTCTCACTTCCGGTGGTTCCTGCTGCCTGTCTTGTCACAGTGATTTTATAAGTGGCTGTTGTACCATTTTCTGCTTTTACGACAATCTGAACAACGTTTGCCCCAACTGCAAGATTCGTATTTCCAGTCACAGACTCAATCGTTGCCTTTTCATTGACCGGTGTTGCACTCACTGCAATACTTGTCACGGAATTATCAACCGTTGCCGTGTACTTTGTGGTGCTTCCCTTAAAAGCCGGAGACAATGTTCCCGGTGAAATCGTCAGCGCCTTTAAGGAATTATCTGCGGATAAAGCTGCCGTATTCGTATTGCTTCCAGTATTGCTGTTATTTCCTGTATTGCTGCCTGCTGCTTCGTTTTTGACCGTTACAGAAGTGCTGCTGCCTGCCATGGAATCCAATTCTTCTTCGGTACCGTAAATAACACCATCCGTAGCAGAAAGCGAAATAGAAGCTTTTCCCGCACTGATTGCTTTTAATGTCACACTGAAGCTGTCACTCGCTACCGAAATACTTCCGCCGCCACCGCCATAAGTTGCATTACAGCTCACAAACTCCAGAATGCCGGCATCATAGGTCAAAACCATATTGGCATATGCACTGTCCCCGGATGCACTTAATGCTTTTGCCGTTACCGTCACAGTCTGTCCGATATTCAGGGAACCGGCAGACACAGCGATCGTTGTTTTTCCGGAAGCCGCCTTGGCATGCATCTGCGGTGTCATAAGGCAGATGCATAATGTTAACAGTGTAATGATCACACCTAATTTCTTTTTCATTTTACTCTCCATTCTTATGTGTGAAAATTGTATTTTCTCACTAAAATAACTCTTTCTATCCACACAGCCCTATTACTGTTCAATCTGTGCTGCATTTATAATATGTTTCTGCAAAAGCACAAGGTCTTTTACGGAAACTTTTCCATCTCTGCTTATATCCGCAGCCGCTGCATACGCACCGGAAAGCTGTGATGTTCCAAGAATCTGTTTCTGCATCATGACCAGATCGACCACAGAGATTTTTCCATCTCCATTGATGTCACCGTAAATGACAACGTCATACTGCTTCACCAGTGTTCCATTTGCATATACTGCAATTTTATTACCTGTTCCGACTGCACCGGTATTTTCTGTGCCATCTGCTTTCAGCACTTTGACCGTGCCGCTTCCCGCTGAGATATTGGCAAGTACAGAAGAAGCGCCTGTTCCCGGTGTAATACCTGTGATCACGGTATCTCCCAGTTTATAGGAGGTAGAAACGGATACGCCGTCCGCAACCGTTGTTCCACCACTTTCCGGTGTCTGGGTATTGTCTGCTGCCGGCTGCTGTCTTACCACATTGATCGTGTAGGTTTTTGCCGAACCGCTCTGTGACACACAAGTTACGTTGATCGCATTATTTCCATAATTCAATGCATAAGTTCCCGCTCCGGAAACTCCCGCTTTCGGTGCAACTGCCGAAGCACCTACATTGATCGAGCTTACCTCGGTTCCAACGATCACGGAATAATCGGTTACTGCTCCCTGGAAAGACGGTGTCAGTCCATATCCGCTTACGCTGAGAGAAGAGAGCCAGTTATTCGGATTACCACTGTCTGAAAACGTCACTGCTGACTCCGGCATATTGCTATACACCGGAATACGGAATATAAATCCCTGTGATTTATCCGCATAAGCCGTACTCATTGTTTTTCCTTCTGACATTGCCGCCTGCACATTTGTCATGTACTGATGTGAGTATATGCTGTTCATATTCACCACATTAAATTTCTGGAAATATAAGGTGTTCTGCCCTTTTTTCACATAATTATTTCCAACGATACCAGCTCCACCATTAATTGATTTATAAATAGAATTCCAGTCGTTATTTTTCGCATAAATCAATCCGTTGACCGTCGCAGACGCAGACGATGTCGTATATGCTCCGATATTAAAGTAATTGTAATATCCATTATAGCCAGAGTAATTGCCAGAGATCAAAGGACTTGTCCCCTTATTTCCCTGCTCCTGCTTACATCTTGCAGCCAGATGATAAGGACTGACACTCAAGTTCTGTCCCACTTCCATGAAAGTATCTGCATAGCTTCGCGATGCTCCGTCTGTATCGCTATAGTTTCCACTCATGAAACTGCCTGACAGAATATTTCCAACTCCTGTCACGTTCTGATATGGCGCATATTCTAACGTTTCAAACTGAAAAATATACGTGTCATTCAGGTAATTTCTCGGATCCATGCAATATGCTATGTAATTGGAGGAGGCACTTACCCAGCCTGCTCCGTCATAACCATACCATTTGTTGGTCGCCCAGTCATAAGCCCCCGTCTCCGTTGACTTTCTCGCATCATTGGAAGAACTCTGCACCAGATTCCTTCCGACAACACTCTCATTTGCAATGACGGTATTCCAGTCTAGTCCTGTCTGTACCGGAACGAACTGCCAGTCTGGATACTTCTGGTGCAATGCCAGAAGTGAGTTACAATAGCTGTCCGGAAATCCTGCTGATTTTAACGATGCAACATATTCTTCATCCGTCACCGTTGTGGTGTCTCCCTGCGATCCATCCGCAGAAGTCTGTCCGGTTACTGCCAGATAGGTTCCGCAGATCCAACCTGCATAATCCACACCATTCTTATTAAATGTCACATTGTACCACACAGTTCCATTTGTGGTTGTCTGTCCGAGTACATTGACTGTCTGATCTCTTTTTACCGTCGTGACCGGAGAATATGCCGTGCTCGCACCTGTCCTCACATAGACATTGCCGTTCGTGTTGGTGACAACTCCGGCTGCACCCTGTGCTGAATTATCTGTGATCGTACTTCCGGAAGAGGTATCTTCTGTTGAAAGCGTGATAAAATCTGACCGGATATATCCGGTGGATGCCATTCCATTATAGGAAATCTGTACCTTGTACCATTTCATTCCATCGGAGCCATCCACTTCATCTATCACACGGACTGCTGTACCCGCAGCTAAAGATGTGATCTTGTCCCCATCTACCGGAGTCTTTCGCATCTGTACCGGTCCATCATTCAAAACACCCGCCGTCTCCGTATACGCATAACTTTCCAACGGTTTTACCGTAATGACCGCAGTCGCTGCTGTCACACCAAAAATCGTTGCAAAGATAAAGCTCCGCCATTTTCTCTGTTTTATATTAAGGTTTCTTCTCATTTTTCCTCCAGATGCCTTCGGTATTCCCCTAAAAAGGCACAGTAAATCAAGTTTATTATATTTAATTCACGATAGAGCGTCAACCTTAATCTGGTAAATATAGTAACTGATATGTATGATACAGCAAAGTGCTCAGATACTGTCTGAGCAGTAACGATGTTTTGTCCTTTTTTCCACATTATCATTGTTCAAAACTAACAATAATCCCCACAAGAGTCCTCCGATAGCCAGAAAGCTTCCCACGATCAAAGGCAGGTTATAAACATAAATCTTTGCCCCAGCCAGCACAACAATGCCAGCTACCATTCCAAGCGCTGCGATAAATGCAACAATACCGCATGTAAAAATAAATTCATAATCCAACTTTCTCATCCTTTTTTACCTCCCATGGAAAACAGCTTTTGTCATCAATATAAACATCCGCATAAATCTTTCTTCCGTCTGATCCGTACCTTTCGATAATCTCCGGCAGATTCTCATTCACTGCATCAAATTCCAGTTCCCACTTCCTGCACCATTCCACTGCTTCCTCTAACTGATTTCCACAGCGGCACGTCCACAAAATAATCTGGCGTCCCTGCCTTCTCAATCCTTTCAGCAGTTCGATCAGTGCTGTATTCGGCTGTCCGATCTTTGGGAAGCAGTCCGTACAAAGTGTTCCGTCAAAGTCTACCGCAATAATCTGATATTCCGTTTTCATCTGCCATGCTCCTCACTTTCCGTCATTTTGCCCTCTTGCTGCTTCCCATTATCCATATTTTCTGTCCATTAATTCGGACAGTAAAAGACCACCTCACGAAAAATTTCATGAAGTGGTCTTTTTACCTTTCTTATATTTTGTTTTTTACGCAAATAATTTTTTTACCATTTCCGCATCAAACACAACCTGTTTTACATGGTCTACTTCAATCTGATACAGTGCATTGGCTGCTAGGTGCTCTGCCGCCTGCTCCAGATCACGGATTCCCGATGTATTCTTATACTGCTCGATCAGTTCATCCAGTCCCTCCCCGGTCAGAACGATCTCGCCCTGCAGCAATCCGATTCTCTTTAATACTTTTGGCAGTGCAAATTTGGAGAAAATGATTTTTTTCTCTTCCTGCGTATAATCCGGGATATCAATCACTGCAAAACGTGACATCAGCGGGGCGCTGATATCTTCTTTTACATTGGCAGTTGCAATCGGATAGACACCGCCGGTCGGAATCATACATTCCATATAGTTGTCTGTAAATCCAAGATTATCTAATAAGGTAAGAAGTACGTCCGCCGGATTGCCGTTTCCTTTTCCGGATGCAGCCTTATCAAGCTCGTTGATGATGAATACAAGGTTCGACTCGCCAGCCATGGAAAATGCATCCATAATAATACCAGGCTTCGCATTTCCGTAGATACGGGAGCTTCCGGTCAACTGCTCCGGGTCATTGATGGAACTCATATCGAGTGTCGTCCACGGCAGTTTTAAAATTCTTGCCACCGCATAGGCAATCTGCGATTTTCCGGTTCCTGCCGGTCCGACAAGCAGAAGTCCATACGCTGGAAGTGTGTGTGTGCGGTTGATCTGGATGATAGTCTCCATGATACGCTGTTTTACTTTTTCCATTCCGTATAGTTCTTCATCTAAAATCCTGCGCGCCTCCACCGGATCGATTGCTTCAAAATAATTATTTTTCCACTGGATATTCGTCATAATGGAAAGTGCACGCTGCGCGTGGCGGCGTTCCTCGGCAGACACTTCGCTGGAACGTGCAACTGCTAAATTTCTTCTCGCCCACAGTCTGATATTGTCCGGCATGGTTCTTCCTGCGCAGTTTAAGAAATCCGAAATACTCTGGATACTGGTAAGCTTCATGCTGTCGCCGCTCTCGTCTAACTCTTCGTCCTCATCCTCCTGCTCCGGTGCACTGCTCGATAAAAGGCGTTCCATCACATACTGTAAAAATCCATCCGCCGCAGAGAGTTTCGTTCCACCGTGAAAAGCATTTTCCCTGATCTTGTACACGGCATAGCCGTCCGCCCTGTTTTCCCCGGACAAAAGAACGTTGATACGGTTCTCCCCAAGCCATTTGATCAGATTCACAAAACGTGCATCGATCCGCAGGATATTGGAACGGAATGTCTCGTCCTCCTCCTTAAACTCAAATGCTGTCCACTGGCTCTGGTTGCAAAATACTCCGGTGGAATGATGGCTCCACTGTTTTTGCTGATTGTCTAACACCAGGATCGGATCATCCGGTGTTTTTTCGGAACTGTCTGATGTAAATGCGGTATATGTACATACAAACGCTTCTTTTTCCTCTGAAGCGCTGCTGAAATCAAAAACTGGCATACTTTTTCTCTCCTTTATTCTCCGATACTCTTTTTCTGTACTTATCAAACCATAAAACAAAAAAATTTACAAGGAAGTTTTTCGATATACTTCCTATAAATATGAAACTTCTGCCATTCCTGCTAAAACTAATCATGGTCATATGAATACTGTAACGAATATTGACGTTACTGTTCACTCAGCACCTGAACACCATGCTGTTCAGGTGCGTATGAACGTGATGCGGGTGTGAGCAGCCCCCTTTTGCGAAGCAAAACTTTATATGGGGCTGCGAAGTTACAGTTCGCAGGGTAACCTGTGAACTGTAACATATTGACAATAGGGGCAACTGATTTTATAATTCAATAATAGGAATTATTACTAATTTAGGAGGTTATGAAATCGCAAGGCATCGCTTTGTATGCAGTACGATTTCATTAAAATAAATCATGGAGATAGATATTATCGGTTTGATCAGTGCCTGTTCCTATGCTCTCGACTGCATCGAGGCAGAACTGGTAAACATTAAAAATAAACACGGAAAACGAGTGGCCTATATCAGTGTGCGCATGGGGCAGTATTTTGATCTCCCGGAGGATGCCCTGCAGGATCTCGCAATCTGCGCTCTGTTGCACGACAACGCCCTCACACAATATATTTCCGAGGAATTGCAGGAGCATTCCGCGGCAGACCTGACCGCTGACCTTGTGGCAAACACTACGAACCTGCATTGCATCTACGGCGAACAGAATCTTGCAAAAATCCCTTTTAAAACTGACGTTACCAATGCAATCCTATACCATCATGAGCACGCGGACGGCACCGGGCCATTTCACAAAAAATGGGATGAAGTTCCTCTGTCTGCGCGCATTATCCACCTTGCCGATGTGGTGGATATCATCGGGCACAGCGGTGCATTTGAAACACAGAGATGGGATATGGTAAAACAGTACCTGATCCAGCATACGGATAAACTTTTTGACGCCGCATGTGTGGATGCTTTTTTCCATATATTTTCAGATAACGAATTTGCAGATTTCAAAGATGACTCCTTTGAAACGAAACTCTGGGAGATCGTTCCGAGAGAAAAACAGACCTTTGACTGGGAAACCTGCAAAAATATCGCCGACTTTTTTGCGCAAATCGTCGACTATAAATCTTCTTTTACAAGCAGACACTCCATCGGTGTCGCTGAGAAAGCAGCCGCATTTGCAGAGTACATCGGCTACGATTCCACACAGGTTCAGAAAATGTACCTGGCCGGCGCACTTCATGATATCGGCAAGATGGCAATCGACAATGATATTCTGGAAAAACCGGATAAGCTGACCGATGAAGAATTTTCAAAAATGAAAAACCATGCAGGATATACTTATCTGATTCTGTCCAATATCAACGATTTTGAAGACATCCGTGACTGGGCAGCATTCCACCACGAAAAACTGAACGGAAAAGGCTATCCTTTCGGCAAAACTGCCGCTGAATTAAACGAGCCGGAACGCATCATGGCGTGTATAGACATTTATCAGGCACTCACCGAAAGCCGCCCTTATAAACAGGGTTTTTCGCATGAAAAAACCTGCGATATTCTCGATGATATGGCAGACAAAGGCTTTATTGATGCCGGCATTGCACAAAAGATCAGAGTCTGCTTTCAGAATACAACGATCTGATTTTTTGCGTTTTATCTTTACGAAAACATATTTTTTCGTTACAATATGGTGTGTATATGAAAAATCACGATATCATATTCAATGAAAGGAATCAATTATTATGTCAAATCCAATTGTTACAATCGAGATGGAAAACGGCGATATCATGAAAGCAGAGCTTTATCCTGAAATCGCACCAAATACTGTAAACAACTTTATCAGTTTAGTAAAAAAAGGGTTTTATGACGGCGTTATCTTCCACCGTGTCATCAACGGTTTTATGATCCAGGGCGGCGATCCGGACGGAACCGGAATGGGTGGCCCGGGCTATGAAATCAAAGGAGAATTTTCCCAGAACGGTTTCAAAAATGACTTAAAACATTCTGAAGGTGTTTTATCCATGGCAAGAACTATGATCCCGGATTCTGCCGGTTCCCAGTTCTTCATCATGCACAAGAACTCTCCACACTTAGACGGCGCTTATGCTGCATTCGGTAAAGTGATCGATGGTATGGATGTTGTCAATAAAATTGCAGAAACAGCAACTGATTACTCTGACCGTCCATTACAGCCACAGGTAATGAAAACCGTGACAGTTGAAACTTTCGGGGTTGATTATCCGGAACCTGAGAAGTGTTAATTTAACAGAATTTCAGACATCATAAAAAAGGACTGGTTTTTGAGGGGACACCTCAAAAACCAGTTTTTTTTTATTGATCCATACTATTCTCTATTTTACGCACTCCATAATCTGTCTCTTATACACATCTGACGCTGCCGACGACTCCTTA
>ENA-OXQY01000419-OXQY01000419.1-human-gut-metagenome-genome-assembly--contig:-NODE-419-length-10200-cov-9.028388_pt1 | contig 10200 bp, 8 predicted proteins | sample MGYA00249588_ERZ652575 | MGnify/ENA primary metagenome ERZ652575 (study PRJEB26925, sample SAMN05826562) | human gut metagenome | biome: ENVO:2100002; feature: ENVO:00000062; material: ENVO:00002003...
AACCTATAAAATCACGACTTGTGAGAGGACGCTTATATCTGCCCTTCACACCCTATAAAAGCACCACAGAATCTGCGACACTACGCCAGTTAAACTCCGGTAATTTTAAAATATTCAATGCTTCCGACCAGCTTATCTGCGATCTCACGAAGCTGCTCTGCACTCTTATAAACCTGCTGGAAGGTATCCACAACCATCTCTGTCTCATCGTAAGTCTCTTTTGTGCCGGAAACGTTATCCCGGGCGATGGCAGAGAGATCTTCCACTGCCTGAAGCACTTCGTTGCGCGTGCTGGCAAGATTTTCCGTACTGTCCTTGATCTGGCGGATGCTCTGCATGGAATTGCTGATCTGGGAGATGACTTCCTCCACAACTTTCTGTGTCTCTGACATACTCTCGCTCTGGCTTATGATGATCTTCTGCATCTCTTCCATGATTTCGACTGCTTTGGAAGAATCATCCTGCAGTTCCTTTGCAGTCTCTTCAATCTCTTTACTGGACTGATTTGACTGCTCTGAAAGCTTCTTAATCTGTCCTGCAACAACTGCAAAACCTTTTCCACTCTCCCCTGCCCTTGCAGCTTCTATAGAAGCATTCAGGCTGAGCAGATTTGTCTCCTCTGCAATTGAAGTGATAAATTCGGTTGCCGCCTGTATCCTTTTCACAGATTCATTTGTGCGGTTCGTCTGCTCCTGTACTTCATGTATGGTATCTTCCACCTTACTGTTAATATTCTGCAGCCTGTGTAATGTCTCGGCTGCTTTCTCACTGGACTGCTGCATGGATACCGCATTCTCATCGAGTGTTTTCACTTCTGAGGTTGTCTCTGTGATGTTTTCTCCCATGATACGCATATGTTCTGAAGTATTTCTGGAATTTTCCGCCTGCTCGGCAGAATTATCCACAACATGATTTACCGCAGTCCTTACATTTTCCATTGTGCCGCTTGTATTGTCTGCCGCTGTCTGCAATAACCGCGATGCATCCAGAAGCGTCCGCGCATTCTTATCGATCTCTTTGATTGTTTCCTGCATCGCATCCCGGAGGGTGATCGTAACCCTCGACAGATCTCCTGTCTCATCCTTCTGTTTGAGCATGCGGTCATCTACCCACACTGTGAGATCTCCGGCGGCAATCTTTCCTACCGCATTGATACTGGTACGGATGTTTTTACTGATGGAGGATGCAAATTTCATTCCGACGATCATGCAAACGATCATCACTGCAAATACTGCCGCACTCAACGACCAGATGATCTGATTTATCACCATATCTTTTTCCTGCTTATCCGTTCCCACAAAAACCATGCCAATGATCTCGTCTGTCGAGCCATTCTGATAAACCGGCATAAAATATCCATAGTTCAATGTCCCCTCAATGGACACCGCCCGGCTGAAATACTCCTCGCCGCCTTTTAACACTTTCTCTACGATTTTATCCCCGGCTTTGGAATTTAACACACGGTCACCGTTTCCATCAACTGCGGAGGTCATGATTCTTTTATCCCCGTAAAAAAAGGTGACATCCATTCCGCTGTTGCTTTTAATGCGGTCTACAAGACTTTCTGATTTAGAAATGTTATAGCTTCCTTTCCAGATATCGCCATTGCTTGTCTCCATATAGTCGCCGGTGTTCTGGTCATAAGCTGCCAGTGTAGCTGCCGCTGTACCCTTTAATGCATCCTTCACTTCGTCTAACATGGAATTTTTCACCATAGTAACGGAAAACGCCAGCGAGATGATTCCCAATACAAGTACCGGGCCAATCGAAATTGCAAGGATCTTTTTCTTAATATTCATGCTGCATCCTCCTACTCTACTACAGTGACATTCTTAAAGTACCAGTTGATGCCGCCTGTGATCGTCGCATCATCCAGTGTTTTCCCTGCTTCTCCGACGGTCTCTCCGGTGTTTGTCTCAATCACTCCGTCAAACACCCCATTTTCTCCTGCCAATATCTGCTTTTTAGCCTCCTCGACTTTTTCTTCTGTTCCATCGGCACAAAAATCAGCCAGCGCTGTAATACCAACCAGATTTTCCGTCATACCGCCATAATAATTGCTGCCATCCCATGTTCCATCGATCACACTCTGCACTGCTGCAGTATAATAGGCACTCCAGTTCCAGATCACGCTGCACAGACACGCATCCGGTGCATTTTTACTCATATCAGAATTATATCCAATACTGTAGACACCACGCTCCTGCGCAAGCGTCTGAGGATACTCCGTATCACAGTGCTGTGCGATCACATCACATCCCATGTCAAGAAGTGTCTGTGCTGCTGCCTTCTCGCCTTCCGGATCAAACCAGCTATTTGTCACTTTTACATACACCTCTGCATCCTGGTTCACGGAATAGATTCCAAGCGCAAACGCATCAATTCCGCCTGTCACCTCCGAATTTTCTGAATCCATCGCTGCCACATAGCCGATTTTGTCCGTCTCTGTATTCATTCCTGCAACAATCCCGCTTAAATATCTCGCCTGATAAATCCTGCCAAAATAGTTGTTGAAATTCTTTCCATTACTCATGTATCCGGTTCCATGGGAAAAATAAATATCCGGGTACTCCTTCGCCATCTCGGCTGTCGTCTCCATGTACCCCCAGCTTGTCGTAAAAATAATGTTACATCCCTCATCAATACATTCCTGGATCGCTGTCCTTGTCGCTGCTGCATCCGTGTCTGCTATATTAATCTTACGCACGATCTGTTCGTCTGAAAGTCCAAGATTCTGCTGCATTCCCTGAATTCCCAGATCATGTGTATAGGTATAGCCGCTTCCCTCTGCCGGATCCGACAGATGAATGACACCTACCTTGATCTCATCCTTTGGAATACCTGTGGATGTCGTATTATCCCCTGCCACGGAGCCCTCCGTTCCCTGCTCATCACTTCCATCCACACTGTTCGTTGCATAATCATCAATCTCTGTCTGCGCCCCACAGCCTGCCAGCAGGCAGCCGCACAATAACGCTGCGATCCATCCACTCCATTTTTTCTTTTTCATCTGACGCCTCATTTCTCCCTGTAAACACGATCTCTGGTATCAAAAAACAACCACTAATTCTAGTTTAATACAATTTTCTCATTTTTCAACAATTTTCTGTCATTTTTCGACATATTCATTTTATATTGTTCTCCTACGCAAAAAAAGCTATACTGTATATAAAAAATCAGCGGCAGATACCTCCACGGTCACTGCCGCAGGAAAAGGATGGATAAAAATATGAAATTTATTTCCTGGAATGTAAACGGACTTCGTGCCTGCATGCAAAAGGGATTTTTAGATTTTTTCAATGAAGTGGACGCAGATTTTTTCTGTGTTCAGGAGACAAAATTACAGGAGGGGCAGATTGCCCTTGATCTCCCCGGGTACTATCAGTTCTGGAATTATGCCGAAAAAAAAGGCTATTCGGGCACTGCTATTTTTACAAAACACGAACCACTCTCTGTCTCTTATGGCATCGGCATCCCGGAGCATGACCATGAGGGGCGTGTCATCACATTGGAATACGATGCTTTTTATCTGGTTACCTGTTACACTCCGAATTCCCAGAACGAACTGGCAAGACTTCCTTACCGCATGCAGTGGGAAGAAGATTTTCTTGCCTTTCTGAAAAGGCTCGACGAGGTAAAACCTGTCATTGTCTGTGGAGATCTGAATGTTGCACATGAAGAAATTGATTTGAAGAATCCAAAAACCAACCGCAAAAATGCCGGTTTTTCCGATGAGGAACGCGCAAAGATGACCACTCTGTTAAACTCCGGATTCACAGATACTTTCCGCTATTTTTATCCTGATAAAGAGGGCATCTACTCCTGGTGGTCTTACCGGTTCAAGGCACGTGAGAAGAACGCTGGATGGCGTATTGACTATTTTATCACTTCCAGATGTCTGGATGCAAAGCTGCAGTCTGCCGGAATCCATACGGAAGTGTACGGCTCTGACCATTGTCCGGTGGAACTTGTTGCAGAAGTCTGATGCAGTGATAATATGTTTTTTAACGTCGTTTCGCATAAGATAAAAAGGGCGTGTGAAAAAACTCTCGTTTTTTCACACGCCCTTTTTACCTCTTTCAGATTTTTTACATGATCCTATTTTTCATGATTACCATTCCCTTTTTTTGTATCTCTTTCCTGCTGCAAACGTGTCATGCCGGATGCGCTCAAAACAAACTGCGTCTTGTTTCCGGCTTTTACTGCCTTGTTCTCGTCTTCACTTAACTTTGCAAGATTCAGAAGCTGATCTGCTGCACTTGCGATATTGATTGCAGGGACTCCCTCTCCGCTTACTGACTGTGCAGTTATCGCATTATCTGTAGATCCCGCAGCCGAAGAGGCAGTTGTGGAAGATGTATTGGAACTTTTTTCCGTTTTTGCATTACCATTATCCGCTTTCTTTGCTGTTTTCACAATAAAATAAGTTGAGAACTGATTTGTCTCAAAAGTCAGCGTACCATTTTCCGACACAGACGTTGTAAGTTTTGTGAGGTTTCCGTTATGCTCCCTTACAACCTCATATCCTGCCGCCGTGTCATAATCAGCCACTTGTAGTTTCATTTTTACAGGCTGGTCTAACTGCGTGACTGGATTCTCCCAGTTAGTTCCATCTCCCTTGCTGACAATCTGGTCTAAAGTCAGGTTTACTGCTTCTGCACTTACTGCATTTTCTACCTGTGCAAGTGCATTTGTTGTATTTGCATCCGAATCCTCCACGGTAAGACGCAGATTTCCACTTGGAGCCGCATTTGCTCCATTTTCAACAGAGGCGGAAGAAACTTTTGTTCCTGTTGTCTTAATTTCATCCTGTGTCTGTGTGAAGATTCCTTTAAAATGCACGTTGGTATCCGGCATTGTGAAGGTGAAGGTGGATACCTCCGCCTGCGGTGCCAACGTAACTCCTCCATTAAGTGATACACCTTTCAACTGATAACCATAATCCGGGGTTAATCTTACCGTAACTTGTTTTCCGGCTTCTACTGCAATATGTCCACCTTTCTCATCCCCTGGATTGTTTGCAAACGGTATACTATATAAATCATATACACCTTCTACCGCAACCACCTGCGCTTTTCCATGCTCTAAATAGGCATCTTCTCCATAGGTCTGTCTGTCATATGCCCATGTAATGGTTCTCACAGAATGATCGATCTGGATATGCTGTGTTCCCGCTGCATTTAACGCTATCGCTGTCTGCTCGGATTTTCCCTCATCTGCGGACTTTCCTGGAAACTGCAGACTGTATTTTGTTTCATCACAGGAAACGTAAAATTTTACAGATGTTATGTCAGCTTCAAACACATATTCTTTTGTACTGTTGGTATCTAAACCTGTCAATTGACTGAAACTGCTGCCACCATCCTTGCTTACATATATCTGTATATCTTTAGAAACCATGTCTGCAAAGCCGTTACAGGCATCCCCCTCCAATTGTAAGCGAATCCTGTTATCTGTTGACTGCCCTGGCTGTCCTTGCGAACCCTTTTTTTCTACGACCAGTGTAATAGAATCTGGGAATCCTCCTTCACCCTCCCGTTCTGCCAGTGAAGTTTCATTCTGATTTACCGTAAGATATGTTTGAAATCCATCGTTTGAATACACACGCATCTGCATCTTATCTGGATCAAAGTTCTCGAGTTTAAATTTTACACTCCCTAAATTCCCCTCTGATATAGAAACTTTAGAATCATTTAATTCTGCACCTTCCACCGTTAACGCAACATCTGTGCCCTCTACGTCATACGTGACAGTGCTGCCATTCACAGTACCTGCAAAATTCAACTCAATTGATCTGCTGCCTTGTCCTCCTTCATTCTCTGCCGACACATTCATCCCCGGCAGGACACCGAATAGCAGTACCAATGTCAGCAGGACACTGACTGCTTTCTTCCACGCCTTTCTCATCTGCTTTTCCTCCTATACTACTTTTTAGTGTAATTTTATTCTCCCATTTTTGGTCTCTTCTCTACACTTTTCCGCTTCCGCCACATACCGTACATTTCTTCGCTCCATGACAGAGAATACAATCATCCGTGATCACACCCTTGCCATGACAAATTGAACACGGCTTTCCATGTGAACCGCCACAGAGTTCGCAGACAATTTTTCCTGCGCCCAGACAACATCTATCATAACCTCATTCTGCCCGGTCAGATATCCTTTTTCTTCTGCAGCATCCACAATTGTCTCCATCCCATCTGCAAGCTTCTGTCCTGTCAGATCAACTATTTCAAACAAATCTGCCGCATCCTCATTCAGATACTCCACATAGACAATGCATTCTTCCGCATCTACATATAAATTAAATTCAGGATTAATTTTAACATGGATCACAGCCGCATACACTAAACCGTCTGGTATCCCAACCCCTCCGGCTTTCTCCGTTGAAAAAGTTTCCACCGTTTCTGTCCCCATGACTGCTTCTGCAGCACGTCTTTCTTCAGAACTCTGTTCGGTCGTTGCGATCGTCTGATCACTCACTTCTTTTCCGCAGGAAGTTACAGTAAACAACATCACCGCCAGACAAAAAAAGACTCCCAGATCACGCACCTTATGTCTCATTCAAGCCTCCTATCTCCATACCAGGAATATACTGAAAAAAGCTTAACATAAAATTGCACAATCCGGGAGTTTACATATGTCTCAGTCGTCACGATCAGCCTTTTTTTCCGGTTTCCATGTATAATAAAACTGGATCAGGCCAATCCTTGAATTTGTATCTGTTTTTTTGTTGAGTGCTGAAATATATCGATAGAACATTGCCCTCGAAATATAAAGCCTATTTGCGATCTCCTGCACCTCCTCATCCGATGCCAAAAGCATTTTCAACACCTCCTGCTCCCGTTCTGTCAGCGCATAGGTATCTGCAAATGCTGAAAAATAATCCTGCTCCTCTTCCTGTTTCCGCTCCTGATCAGGCAATTCCACATCCGTCTGTCCCATCACCGTGTAAATATAAATCGCAATGCTGATCAGCACAAATAACCCGATCGATGCAATCATGATCTTCGTACTGTCGCCGGACCGGATCAGTGCTACTGAAAAACTTCCAATGAGTATGGCGCAGAGATTGTTCACTGCTCTTCCCATGCCAGCCCAAAACTGCGGCACTCTCATATACCCCGCCAGCCGCACAAAACCGGTCGAGAAAAACACAACAAAGAAGCCTGCCGACAGATAAAACACGATCAGCCCAAGCAAAAAAGAGCCGCCGGAAACGATCACAAGTATACACACCGTGGAAAGCAGCGTCACACAGTACATGATGAGATTCCTATATCTGCCTTTTCCATAATCAAACAACACACCTGACACAAGTCCGCTGACCGCCAGGATCAGTCTTGGCCACTGTCCGATATCCATACTTCCACCTGCATGCCCTAATGTCACTACATTGTCTAATGTTGCAAAAATACAGGTCATAAGGGCGACTGTGAAAATGAGCATAACTGCCGCTGCATACGGATGTCTGATGGGATCTGACTCATATAGATTCCGCTCCATCAGGCTTTCTGCCACCTTCCTTTTCTCCACCAGAAAAAGAAGTGCCCAGAATGCAACAGTCAAAATCACTGCTTCCACCGCTGCATTATGGATCAGATTATTTTCAAAAAACTGTAAAAAAAGTCCGATTGCATACGATACCCCCACCGTTTCCGCCAGATGTTCTTCCATACCATAGCGGCACGCTGCCCGGTAGTGTACCAGACTTCCGGCTATTCCAAGCAGCACATATAAAATCAGTCCTGCTGCAAGTATGCTTCCATAACTCTGATGTACCTGGATCCCCCAAAGACATACAGCCGCGAGGACTCCGGCACCAGCACTGCCTGCCTTCTTTGCTCTTTCCCGCAGTTTACCATCCAGTATGCCAAACAGAAGAAAACCAACCGTACTGCTTCCGAGCACATAACTCTGTGCCAGCACCACTCCACCTGAATCCGTCTGAAATGCCATCATATTGTCAAATAAATATTCTGCTCCCAGAAACACATAATTAAATAACGCCAGAGCAATCATAATCTCAATTCGTTCTCTCTTCCAGAAAGTATTCTTCATTTGTTAATTCTGCCTTTAATTTTTATAAGATTTTTCCATAAGATTCCGTACAGAATTTCAGATGATGATTCCACCACCGGCAACATAATCGCCATCGTAAAGCACAACCGCCTGTCCCGGTGTCACTGCACGTACCGGTTCTTCAAATACACAGTGAATCTGATCTTCTCCGGTACGTGTCACTTTACACATACTTCCACTGTGGGAGTAGCGGATTTTTGCCTTTAACTTCACTTCGCCTTCAATGTCTGGGATCGACATGAAGTTCACATGATCCGCATACAGTTCTGTCGTAAACACATCCTCATTCGAACCTAATACAACCTCATTTGTCTCCGGGCGGATCTCTGTCACAAACACCGGGTAACCAAGTGCAATTCCAAGACCTTTTCTCTGTCCTACCGTGTAATGTGTGATTCCTTTATGTCTGCCAAGTATTTTCCCATCTTTGGATACAAAATTTCCAGGTGGTGGTACAAGATTTCCACACTCTTTATCAATAAATCCTGCATAATCATCATCTGGAATAAAGCAAATCTCCATGCTGTCTTTTTTGTGTGCGACCATCAGCTCGATTTCTTCTGCAATCTGGCGGATTTCGTCCTTATGGTAATCTCCGACCGGCATGAGTGTTCTCGATAACTGTGCCTGTGTCAGATTGTAAAGCGCATAAGTCTGGTCTTTTGCGGCTGTGACAGAATTTTTGATTGCATAGCGGCCATTTGGAAGCTGCTCAATTCTTGCGTAGTGTCCGGTTGCAATGTAATCTGCACCAATAGCAAGGCTCCGATCTAATAATGCCTCCCACTTCACATAGCGGTTACATGCGATACATGGATTCGGTGTTCTTCCCTTCAGATATTCTGCTGTAAAATAATCCATGACATTCTTTTTGAATTCCTGCTTAAAATTCATGACGTAATACGGAATTTCCAGACGGTCTGCCACTCTTCGTGCATCATCAACAGCACTGAGTCCACAGCAGCCACCATTTTTTTCCTGTGTAAATTCATCCTCGTCCTGCCAGATCTGCATAGTGACACCGATCACATCGTACCCTTGCTTCTTTAATAAATATGCTGCAACGGAAGAATCCACGCCTCCCGACATTCCTACTACTACTTTTTTTGCCATAGTTTACCTCTTTTCCCGCCATAAAAAAATTATGAGAAACCCATTTTTATGAGCTTCTCATAACATATCATGTCTGTATTTATTTTGCAACCGTTTAGGTTGTGGTATTATAGATCTCACCTGTCGTATAATTGTATGTATACATGCCTGACTTATTGTAAGTATTGGCTTTCTCTGCCTCACTCTTCGCATAACTCTCGATCATACCTGCCTGAACCGAGGTCTGATAACCAAATCCGCCTGTCGTATGGAACAGGGATTTTACCGTGTTCATATCGGCTTTCTTAAATGATGTCTCATCAATGGAAAGCTTATTGTCGGTTCCGATCGTGATTCCGACCTTGCTGAGCATGTTGGAATTTGCCTTTGTCAGATTGACCATGGACTTTGTACTTCTTAAGATGTTGTTGGTATTGGAATCCCCACCCTCTTTTAACATCTTGTTGTAGCTGTCCACAAAATCACTGACTGCCTTGTAAATCTTGTCTGTATCATACTCATAAGATACTTTTCCATCTTTATCTGTCGTCTGTTTCTTTGTAAACAGAGATTTATCTCCGTTTGTTCTCAGTGCCTCAGATGCTTTCTTCAAATCATCTGCAGCGCACTCGATATTTGCAAGTGTCTTCGAAGAATCTTTGGAAGTCGATGTAGCAGCAGACACAGACGAAGATGATGAATCATCCGATGCCGCCTTTTTGTAATAAGCCTTCATCAGCTTTGTGTAACTTCCATTCCGGATCGTAGCATAGTCAGAATAATTAATGCCAAGTAAATCTGATGTTCCAAACATTGTACTTGTATTCGTCCTTCCTGAATTCAGGCTGGAAAACAGTACGCCGATGGAAGATGAATCATATCCTGAAATTGTTGCCATATTTCTCACTCCTTTGATCAGCAATCATCTATGTAAAACAATATCGTTGTGTAATTATGCATTCTCCCTCATAATTACCTGTCTCTTATACACATCTCCGAGCCCACGAGACGGACTCCTATCTCGTA
>ENA-OXQY01000428-OXQY01000428.1-human-gut-metagenome-genome-assembly--contig:-NODE-428-length-10034-cov-4.338611_pt1 | contig 10034 bp, 9 predicted proteins | sample MGYA00249588_ERZ652575 | MGnify/ENA primary metagenome ERZ652575 (study PRJEB26925, sample SAMN05826562) | human gut metagenome | biome: ENVO:2100002; feature: ENVO:00000062; material: ENVO:00002003...
CACGTAAGGAGTCGTCGGCAGCGTCAGATGTGTATAAGAGACAGAGATAAGGAGAATGTTTATTTCTATGTTCAAACCGCAAATCCGATAACATCTTCAACTGATCCGAACTGGATGTTACTACTAATTGACGCGGATAATAACTATTCTACGGGATGGTATGGTTATGATTATTTGATTAATCAATCGGTAGTGGATAATACGTCAACACAAATTAAGTGGTATGATAATACGAAGAACGAATGGGTTAAGAAAAATGTACTTGCTTATAAAGCAAAAGGAAATTGCTTAGAGCTAGCTGTGAGTCGAAAAGACTTGGGGTTACTAGAGGATGCTTTTGTTTTTGATTTCAAATGGGCAGATAATCCGAAAGAGTTGAAAGATCCAATTTCTTTATGTACAGACGGAGATACTGCACCTAATCGCAGATTTAATTATCGTTGTATTTGGAAAAAATAAAGAATGAATATGAAATATTATTGGCTTATATATTTATTGATTGTAGGGAATATAACGGCTTTTGCTCAGTTGATAAAAGTTAATAGTGATACATGGTCAGCAACAGATGCGTTAGGACGTAAGGTGTGCGAATATCAAGATGTTGGGGAAAAAAAGAAAGATAAGTATGTAGCTATGTTTTACTGGACTTGGCACCAAGGAGTGGATGATACAACCTACACTGTTAAAAACATATCGGAAATTGTACGTAAATATCCAGAGGCTATGGCTTCATATGATCATCCAGCTTGGGGTAATAAAAAACCTGGTTTTTTCTATTGGGAAGAACCTTTATTTGGGTATTATCGTACGACCGATACCTGGGTGTTACGAAAACATGCTGAGATGTTGGCTGATGCAGGGATTGATGTTGTCTTTTTTGATTGTACAAATGGAAGTTTAACTTGGCAAGATTCTTATGAGGCTTTGATGAAAACTTGGAGTCAAGCGAGTAAAGATGGGGTTAAGGTCCCAAAGATTGGATTTATGTTGCCTTTTGGTCCACTGCCGCATTCGTTAGTTTCGTTACGCCAACTTTACAGGGATGTCTATAAACCTGGACGTTATCAGGATTTGTGGTTTGTTTGGAAAGGAAAACCGTGTATTATGGCCTATCCTGATAATCTGACAAATGATCCGGTGGATCGTGAAATTGCACAATTCTTTACATTCCGTCCAGGTCAACCTGACTATGTTGATGGTCCTAAGCGTAACGATCAATGGGGGTGGTTAGAGATGTATCCACAACATGGTTATGTCCCTTTAGCTAATGGAGGATATGAACAGGTAACGGTAGGTGTTGCTCAAAATGCTAATCCTGTGAGTAAGGGACACTGTAGTGCATTCAATTTACCCAATGCGTATGGGCGTAACTTTACAGTTCAAAAAGGTTTTGATCCACGAGTGGAAGGCTATCTGTACGGATGGAATTTTCAAGAGCAATGGGATCGTGCTATAGGTATGGATCCTGAATTGATATTCGTGACTGGATGGAATGAATATATTGCTGGTATGTGGTTACCTAAAGATAATTGGACTGGTGATCCTTTCTCTTTTGTTGACCAATACAATTGGAACTGCAGCCGAGATATTGAGCCCAATAAAGGATGGGGCGACAAGGGTGACGTTTATTATTTGCAATTAGTGGATAATGTTCGTAGATTTAAGGGGATGGATAAGCCAGAAATAGCCTCAGAGCCTAAAACAATCCACTTGGGAAGGCTGGGTAGTTGGGATGATGTGAAGCCTTATTATACTTCTTATCGGGGTAATACACTATCTCGTAATTGTGCAGGTCGATACAATACTTATTATACAAATAACAGTGGGCGTAACGATATAGTAGGAGCTAAGGTTACACATGATGATGAGAAAATCTATTTTTATGTAGAGACCGCGTCCGACTTAACTTCACCACAGAACCCTAATTGGATGGTTCTGTTGATTGATACCGATCGTGATAAATCCACAGGCTGGAATGGTTATGACTTTATTATCAATCATACATCTCCAAAAGGGAAGCAGGTTGTGGTAGAGAAAAGCGAGCAAGGGAAATGGAAATGGAAACAGGTTGGAAAAGGACAATTTATTGTTAATGGGAATGTGCTTGAAATGGCTATTCCTAAATCCGTACTTGGGCTTTCTTCGTCAGTTAATTTGGAATTTAAGTGGAGTGACAATATGCAAGATGAAGGTAATATTATGGATTTCTATGTAAATGGCGATGTGGCTCCAGGTGGGCGTTTTAATTTTGTGTATTGTTCTGTAGGAGATTGAGTGCATCCTGTAAAATCTCTATGAGTGATCATTCGTAAGCATTCGGTAAACTACGTTGCAAATTTGGGGAATTAGTAGTATCTATATTCGGAGCGAGTTTAATTGGGCCTGTCAGAAATCCAATTGGTATCCAATACCGGGTGTGTACTGATATGAATGTGTTCGTTTGACCGGAATTTTTGCGGAGTTGCGAGATAATATTGTTCAGGCTTTCTTCACTCGAATCGTTTCCCCATATTTCTTCGAGCAGTTGTTTGCGTGTGTCTACCTGATAAGTGCCGATTTTCCATATCGCAGGCAGCTGTTTTTCGGACTGTTGCAATAGGTTTTGAATCTGAAATACCAATTCCGTAACGTCATACGGCTTTTTAATGTAATGGTTGGCTCCGGCGTCATAACTGCGGATGATCTTGGCTCCGTTCGTATGTGAGGAAGCTATGATGATCGGTAGTTGCGGATATTGTGAGCGGATAGCGGGAAGAATGTCGAGGCAACTTTGATTGTTTACCTCAATATCCAATATCAGTAAATCCGGCAGCATGGAAGCCAAACTCTCTTGAAGCCCGTTTAATGTTGTCCTGAAATCGATTTCAAATCCATAGTCGACCAAGGCTTGTGTAATCAAATTCCCTAAGATCTGATCGTCTTCGATGTATATGAGTTTGCTGTTCGTCATTTTCCTTTTTTTGTTTCAGAGAGCAAGATAGTAAAAACATCCTATATGATATAGGAAGAGGGAACCTCTTTTCATTTTAAACAAAAACAACATACCCCTCTCTTGTCAATCCCCTAATTATAACTACTTTTGTGGCTGAAGAAAAAGTAAAAACTAAAGTATGAAGAAGATTAGAGCTGCCATTGTTGGATATGGCAATATTGGAAAGTATGTATTGGAGGCCCTGGAAGCTGCTCCCGATTTTGAAGTAGCAGGTGTTGTACGTCGTAATCCGAATGATATTCCGGATGAATTGAAAGGATATACTGTCACTGATACTATCACGAAGTTGGATAAAGTAGATGTAGCTGTTCTGGCAACTCCGACACGTAGCGTAGAGACTTACGCCAAAGAAATACTTTCTTTAGGCATCAATACGGTGGATAGTTTCGATATCCACGGAGGTATTGTCGATCTGCGCCGTTCGCTTGATGCTGTGGCGAAAGCTCATAATACAGTTGCTGTCATCTCTGCCGGATGGGATCCGGGAAGCGACTCAATCGTTCGTGCTTTGTTGCAGGCGATCGTTCCGAAAGGAATTACATATACGAATTTCGGACCGGGCATGAGCATGGGACATACCGTTGCCGTGAAAGCCATCGAAGGTGTAAAGGCGGCTTTGTCCATGACAATCCCGATGGGTACAGGCGTTCATCGTCGTATGGTTTATATCGAAGTGGAAGAAGGATATGATTTTGATAAAGTAGCTGCTGCCATCAAGGCGGACGACTATTTTGTGCACGACGAAACGCATGTGATCCAGGTTGACTGCGTGGACGACCTGAAAGATATGGGACATGGCGTGAATCTTGTTCGTAAAGGTGTTTCCGGTAAAACGCAGAACCAGTTGATCGAATTCGACATGAAGATCAACAATCCGGCTCTTACTGCCCAGATATTGGTTTGTGTTGCCCGTGCAAGTTTCAAACAGCAGCCAGGTGCCTACACGATGATCGAATTGCCGGTGATCGATATGCTTTATGGCGAAAGAGAAGACTTAATAAAAAAATTGGTTTAAATGAATTGACAGTGGATAATTGACAGTTAGGGAAGGAGCCTCATTCTCTTAAATTGCCAGTTGTCCATTGTCAATTATCAATTGATGTAATAATTATGCTTGATTTTATTACCTGGACGGCTGACCCCGCCATCTTTTCCATCGGTTCGCGTGAGATACGCTGGTACGGACTGGCGTTTGCCATCGGTTTCCTGATCGGTTACAAGATCGTGGAAAAGATGTGGAAAAGAGAGAAACTCAATCCGGCATGGATCGATTCCCTGCTGATTTATACGATGTTGGGAACAGTTATCGGTGCCCGTTTGGGGCATTGTCTGTTTTATGCACCGGATTATTATCTGGCGAATCCGCTCGAAATTCTGAAGGTTTGGGAGGGTGGACTTGCCAGTCATGGGGGAACGTTGGGTATAATCATCGCCATCTATTTTTATTCTAAGCGGGTTAGCCATCGGAGCATGCTTTGGACATTCGACAAACTGGTGGTCCCTACCGGCCTTGTGGCTGCTATGATCCGATTGGGAAACCTGATGAATCATGAAATATACGGACATCCGACAGATCTGCCCTGGGGGTTTCGTTTTATTGAAAACCTGCATGCTTGGAAAAGAGGAGCAGCTCCCGTTTTTACCGCTCCCAGTCATCCTACACAACTTTATGAAGCCGCCAGCTATTTGGTGACTTTCGTTATTTGTATGTGGCTCTACTTCAAAAAAGATGCCTGGAAGAAGGAGGGGCTTATCTTCGGTGTATTTATGATTTGCGTATTCGGTTCGCGCTTCTTCATTGAGTTTTTGAAAAACGATCAGGAAGAGTTCGAGGCTGATATGATGCTGAATATGGGGCAATGGCTCAGTATTCCGTTCGTTTTGGCCGGTATCTACTTCGTATGGCGTGCCATGCGGCTTGGAAAAGGAATGAAGAAGATTTGATTTTTGATTTTCAACTTTTAATTTTTAATTTTCAAAGTGTATAAGTTAAAAGAAATAGCAGATAAAGTTTACTATGTAGGGGTAAACGACCGGCAAAAAGCTCTTTTTGAGAATATGTGGCCTTTGCCTTATGGTGTATCTTATAATTCCTATCTGATCGTGGACGAGAAAACGGTCCTGGTCGATACGGTGGATGTGTGTTATTCCGATATTTTCCTGAAAAAAATAGCGGATGCTCTCGACGGGCGTCCTTTGGATTTTTTGATCGTGAACCATATGGAGCCGGATCATGCGGGCAGTATCCGTTTGTTGCGCCAGCAGTATCCGGATGTCCAGATTGTCGGAAACAAGCAGACTTTCGGCATGTTGAATGGGTATCACGGTATCTCGACGGGATTGTATGAAGTGAAGGAAGGAGACACCCTGAGTGTGGGCCGTCACCAACTGTCTTTCTATATGGCTCCGATGGTGCACTGGCCGGAAGTGATGGTCACTTACGATTCGACTGACAAAATCCTGTTCTCAGCCGATGCCTTCGGTACTTACGGAACGTTGGATGGCGGTGTGATCGACTCTGAAATGAATGTGGAACATTATTGGGAGGAAATGCTCCGTTATTATTCCAATATTGTCGGTAAATATGGAAATCCTGTACAGCGTGCTTTGCAGAAGTTGTCGGCTTTGGATATCCGGACGATCTGTTCGACTCACGGTCCGGTGTGGCGTGAATATGCAGCAAAAGCGATCGATATTTATGACCGTATGAGCCGTTATGAAGGTGAAGAAGGTGTGACGATCGTGTACGGCAGCATGTATGGCAATACCGAACAGATGGCAGAAGCGATTGCCGCTTCTTTGGCCGCGAACGGGGTGAAGAATATCGTCATGCACAATGTGAGCAAAAGCCCTGCATCTTATGTCTTGAAAGATATTTTCAAGTATAAGGGCTTGATTATCGGTAGCCCGACTTACAGTAACCGTCTGTTCCCTGAAATCGAATCGATTCTGGATAAGATCGAAACGCGCGAAGTGAAGCATCGTCTCTACGGCTATTTCGGCTCTTTCACTTGGGCGGGAGCTGCGGTGAAAAACTTGGCGGCATTCGGCGAGAAGATGAAATGGGAAGTTGTGGGTGTTCCGGTGGAACAGAAACAAGCTCTGAAAGCCGACAAGTATGAAGAATGCTGGGCTTTGGGAGAAGAAATGGCCAAGAAATTGAAAACTGAGAATTGAAAATGGAAAATTCTTGGTCAGAAAGAATAAAGGTATTACTTTTAGGAACGAAAGAACTAAATTAAAAAAAGCGTATGAGACTAATTATTGAACCTAATTACGAGCAACTTTCAAAGTGGGCCGCTAATTATGTGGCCGCCAAAATTAAGAAGGCGAATCCTACGGCAGAGAAACCATTTGTATTGGGCTTGCCTACAGGCTCTTCTCCCTTGGGCATGTACAAGAATCTGATCGAACTGAACAAACAGGGGGTAATCTCTTTCCAGAATATCATAACTTTCAATATGGACGAATATGTAGGTTTACCGAAAGACCATCCTGAAAGCTATCATTCTTTCATGTGGAACAACTTTTTCAGCCATATCGACATTAAGCCTGAGAATGTGAACATCCTGAATGGAAACGCAGAAGATCTGGAAGCCGAATGCACCGCTTACGAAGCAAAGATGAAAGCTGCCGGTGGTGTGGACCTGTTCCTGGGCGGTATCGGTCCTGACGGGCATATCGCTTTCAACGAGCCGGGTTCTTCTTTGTCTTCCCGTACCCGTGTCAAGTCTTTGACAACCGATACGATCATCGCCAATTCCCGTTTCTTCGATAACGATGTCAACAAAGTTCCGAAGACTTCCGTTACGGTCGGCGTTGCTACGGTATTGGATGCAAAAGAGGTGCTGATCATGGTGAACGGTCATAACAAAGCCCGTGCTTTGCAGCAGGCTGTTGAAGGTGCGGTAAACCAGATGTGGACTATCACGGCTTTGCAGATGCACCCGAAGGGTATTATCGTTGCCGACGAGGCTGCTTGTGCAGAACTGAAAGTCGGTACATACAACTATTTCAAGGATATTGAGAAAGACAATCTTTGTCCCTGCTCTTTATTGAAGTAAATTTTTTATTATTCATAATAGTTTTGATTTAACATCGAAAGGCTGTGTCTGTGATAGATGCGGCCTTTCTTATTGGTTGAACATGTCCTTGTTGTAGAAATTCATGATTGAAATCAGTTGATCGTGGGCGATTTGTGCGGGACTGTCGGAGTTCAGCTCCATCGCCGTAAGATAGTTGTTCAGGGCCTGCCGGATATCCCCTTTTTTACGGTAGGCATTGCCACGTAAGTAATACGCTTCATCAGAAGATGTGTTTTTTTCTATGTATTCGTCCAACAAACGGATAGCTTCGTCTGTTTTACCGTCGGTAATGAGTTGTTTAATAGTTTCCATTTCGAGATTTATGATTTGTAATTTATGAATTATAGATGCCGATTTGGGCAGATAAAGTGCAAATTTAAATCATAAATCATAAATGATAAACCATAAATCATGGATTTTGTGTAAGTTTGCACCCGATTTCAAAAAGATAAGACGTTATTATGCAAAAGAATCTGGTAATAGTGGAGTCACCCGCTAAGGCAAAAACCATTGAAAAGTTCCTCGGAAAAGATTATAAGGTTATGTCGAGCTATGGTCATATCCGCGATCTGAAGACGAAAGAGTTTAGTATTGACATCGAGCACGACTATGCTCCGCAGTACGTGATACCGGCCGACAAGAAGAAGCTGGTCAGCGAACTGAAATCCGAAGCCAAGTCTGCCGAACAGGTATGGCTCGCTTCCGATGAGGACCGTGAGGGAGAGGCTATATCCTGGCACCTGTATGAAGTGCTGGGCCTGAAACCTGAAAATACCAAACGTATCGTCTTTCATGAAATTACCAAGAATGCCATTCTGCATGCTATTGAAACACCACGCGATATCAATATTAACTTGGTGAACGCCCAACAGGCACGTCGTGTGTTGGACCGTATCGTGGGATTCGAACTTTCGCCGATTTTGTGGCGTAAGGTAAAACCCGCATTATCGGCCGGACGTGTGCAGTCGGTGGCTGTGCGCCTGATTGTGGAACGGGAGCGGGAGATCAATGAATTTGTAAGCGAGGCGGCTTTCCGTGTGATTGCAAACTTTATCCTGCCTGACGGCACGACGGTGTTGAAAGCCGAATTGAACCGCCGCCTGAAAGACAAGAAAGAGGTGGAAGCCTTTTTGGAATCTTGTAAGAATGCTTCGTTTACGATTGACGATATCACGACGAAACCGGTAAAGAAATCGCCGGCTCCTCCTTTTACGACTTCCACTTTGCAGCAGGAAGCGGCTCGTAAGTTAGGATACTCCGTGTCGCAGACGATGATGATCGCACAGCGTTTATATGAATCCGGACTGATCACTTATATGCGTACCGACTCCGTGAACTTGAGCGATCTGGCATTAGGTACGGCGAAAGAGGCTATCTTCGAAACATACGGTGAGAAATATTATAAGTTCCGCCAATATCATACCAAGAGCAAAGGGGCGCAGGAAGCACACGAAGCGATTCGCCCGACTTATATCAGTAATGTGGAGGCAGGGAGTTCTTCGCAGGAAAAGAAGTTGTATGAACTGATCCGTAAACGTACGATCGCTTGCCAGATGGCGGATGCCGAATTGGAACGTACGACTATTTCGGTCGGTATCAGCGGACAGACGGAACGTTTTGTCGCTGTCGGCGAAGTGATTAGTTTCGAAGGTTTCCTTCAGGTTTATATGGAAAGCAATGACGACGATACGGAGAAAGAACAGGAAAACGGCCTGCTTCCTCCGGTAAAGCTCCATGAGACATTGTCATTGAAAGATATCGTGGCGACAGAGCGTTTCACGCAGCGTCCTCCGCGCTATACGGAAGCCAGCCTGGTTCGCCGCCTGGAAGAATTGGGCATCGGACGTCCGTCTACCTATGCGCCGACTATCCAGACGATCCAGAACCGCGAATATGTGGTGAAAGGAGATAAGGAAGGCGTGGAACGTGCTTACACAGTTGTTTCGCTGTCCAAGGGAAAGATCGAGGAAGCGGAAAAGACCGAGACCGTCGGGGCCGACCGCAATAAACTGATGCCGACCGATATCGGTACGGTAGTAAACGACTTTTTGATGGAGTATTTCCCGGATGTGTTGGATTACAACTTTACGGCCAGTGTAGAAAAAGAATTCGACTCGGTTGCGGAAGGCGAACCGGCATGGACGAAGGCCATCGATAAATTCTATAAGATTTTCCATCCGATCGTAGAGGCTACGGCTGCCGTTAAGACCGAACATAAAGTAGGGGAACGCGAGCTCGGTATCGATCCGAAGAGCGGCAACCCGGTGTTTGTGAAGATCGGCCGCTATGGTCCTGTCGTTCAGATTGGGGCGGCACATGCTGACGACAAAGAGGCGCCGAAACCTCAGTTTGCCTCTCTGATGAAAGGCCAGTCCATCGATACGATTACATTGGAAGAGGCTCTGAAACTTTTTGATCTTCCCCGGACGGTCGGTGAATATGAAGGCAAGGTGATGGTGGCGGCTGTCGGCCGTTTCGGGCCGTTTATCCGTCATGACGGTAAATTTGTTTCTATTCCGAAAGATTTGAATCCGCTGACGATTACGGCAGAGGAAGCAATCGCTTTGATCGAAGGGAAAAGGGTGAAAGACGAACAACGTTTTATCAAGAAGTTCGAGGAGGATCCGGAGATGGAAATCCTGAAAGGTCGCTTCGGTCCTTATATTTCTTATCAGAAAGCGAACTATCGTATTCCGAAAATGGTAACCGACCCGACAATCCTGACACTTGAAGATTGTAAAAAGATCATAGCCGAAGCTGGAGAAAAACCGGCTGCAAAGAAGACAACGCGTAAAAAGAAAGCTTGACAAAAAGCTTACTTATTATTGATTGCAAAAACAACTGTCATACTATCATGCTCTGCTCTTGATATTATGAATATCAATGTTTGTGTGAGATGATAGTAGGCCTGTCTCTTATACACATCTCCGAGCCCACGAGACGGACTCCTATCTCGT